>Ga0256404_1000086_pt1 | contig 214738 bp, 178 predicted proteins | sample RumenRJG_01DNA_FD_185990 | JGI IMG/M metagenome (GOLD analysis project Ga0256404, IMG submission 185990) | Bovine rumen microbial communities from Lethbridge, Alberta, Canada - RJG_01 | ecosystem: Host-associated > Mammals > Digestive system > Stomach > Rumen | place: Canada: Alberta...
TAGTGATCTCGTCACGGCGCTTATAAAGCGCATCCATGAAAGGCACGATGTAACCGCCCGCGTATCCGAACACGTCGGTAATGCCTTTCTTAATCAGAAAATCGACCAAGTACTCTGAACAATTCATGGTATAACCCCAAATTTATTCCTTGTCGATCTTAAGAAGTGTTTCCATGAACTTTTCCATGTACTGCTTATGAGCAATGGTAAGTCTGAGCCATCCTGTAAGTCCCTGCTTGCCGCAAAGGATGAGGATGCCGTTCTCCTGGAGAAGATCCGTGATCTCTCTTGATGTCTTGTACTTAGGCTTGATGCAGACATAGCAGCCTTCCGAAGGAAGAGTCTCATAACCGTTGTCGGCAAGGGCCTTTGTGATGTATTCCTTACCTTCAAGATAGGATGCGTTGAGTTCAGCCATGAGCTTGTCGTGATTGTCAACGATTGCCTCTACGAAGAGCAGACCTATTGAGTTTACTGTGTAGTGAGGCTTGTAGTTATTCATGTAACGGATGTTCTGCGCATTGGAGATGATAGCACCGACTCTCATTGAAGGAATGGAGAGCATCTTGGAGAATGTTCTGAGTACAACAACGTTGTCGTATTCCTTAACGAGATCTACCGATGTCTGATCGTAGAAATAGTAGTAAGCCTCATCGATGATGACCAAAGCATTGAATTTCTTAGCCTTCTCAACGATAGCCTTGATGTCTTCCTTAGAGTAAACATTACCTACAGGCATGTTGGGGTTAACGAGAACCACGATGCTCGTATCTTCATTGATAGCGGCAAGAGTATTCTCTACCTTGTAGGAGAAATCGCGCTCATACTGCATGTTTACGACCTTCATGCCGATCATCTCAGCATATACTTCGTACATTGCAAATGAAGGCGTAACCGTAATGATGTTCTTGCCTGGCTCACCAAATGTCTTGATGACATAGCCCATACCGACGGAGCTTCCTGCAGTAAGTGTTACATTCTCTTTCTCAAGGCCTAAGAGATGAGCATATTTCTCGGTAGGGATAGTCTCTTCAGGATAGATAGCGAGGAATGCAGGTGTTACCTTCTCCATTACGGAATCGAATAACCACTGCGGAACTCCATCCGGATTCTCATTCTGGTCAAGTCTTATATATGCGCCTCTTCCCTCGGGCTGGGGTACACGGTATGTGTTCTTTATCATCTCGTCAACGTAAAGCATTGTTGTTCTCCTTTAAATTATTTATAGTTACATATTGAATATCCATGTATAAGGCAAAGAAGCGCCCTGATCGTTAACTATAGCATAATAAGCAAAATAGAAAATAAACCAAATTACATAATAAATATATAAAATCACTCTGCGGTTTTTGTCTTTGACTTTAGATAAAATTAAAGGAATGAATAAAACATATGTAATCTGAGAAATCCTAGATAAACGTGTATACCACGTATTAAAAAATCCCAACATCCTTAAAGGAATTTCCATAACACAAATACGAAATAGCGTTTTAGTTTCATCATTATCAAATATCTCATTCCTGCATAAAAATATAAGTGGCAGCAATACAGGAACTATATGCAATATCCAAACCCAACTTGCATTCATAGTTTCACTTGCACTATATACAGATTTAGAAAAATATCTTTCAAATAACGAAATATTTGCAGCAATTTTCAAAAGGACTTTGCTTAAAGCAGGAAAAGAAAGAATACCGATAAGCAGAAGAATGTTACGAGCATTATTTGCACTTTTAAATTTGATTTGTTTCAAAAAATACATAGCCAAACAAATCAAACACGACTTATGAAATAAAACAGCAATGAAAATAAAAACCAAAAAAGGAATTGTTTTATTCTTTGCTAAATAAACATAACCAACTAATGCAAATACTATTGCGATGGCGAACCTCATGCCATTCATTAAGTATATAAACTGGGTTGAAAAATAGATAAAAAACGCAAGTGCAAAACTGATTCTATTCGAGTAATCTCTTAAAGAAATGAATAATAAAGAAATAACTATTGTAGCAATTCCCCAAAGCATAGATCTATAACTAGGGAAAATAACATTTAAAAGATAATACCCAAACTCAACATAGAAAGAACTTGAATTACCATCATTATTTAAAAGAAAATAAGTGCGAATAGATGAACCATGTAAATCATTGAATATTTCTTCATAACTAAAATAATCTGTACCAATACCATATCGAAGACCAAACATAGCAATTATTGGTAAAAGAAAAATGCAACCAATAACACAATACGATAATGTGTTAATTTTCCTATATTTATTAAAATTGTATTTGACAAAGGCTAAGTTATAGAAATTTTGAAAAATAAAAGCCATAAATGCTGTTATTCCAAATACTATAAGATAAACACTTGCTTCAATAATCATTTAAAAACCTCAAATATTGAAGTAAATTATCCCTTAACTAGATTCATTAAAATCTCACAAGCTCTTCCAGTTTCATAACTTTCACAAGCATTATGATGTGCTTTTACACGATTAACATATTCTGCTTCATCAAACGAAAGAATAATCTTTCTCATTTCATCATTGTCATGTGCTATCGGATAAGGCCATTCAGAGACAGGCATATAAAAACCACGTTCTCTCTCATAGGATTCAATATCAGGCGCGTATAAAAAAACAGGTCTATATGTAAAAGAATAATCCCACATAAGAGAAGAATAGTCAGTAATAATAGCATCAGCACAACATAGCAATTCCTGCATATCCGGATATGTTGTACAGTTAATAACATTCAACGAACTCATATCAACATTTGCAAGCTTAGGGTGAAGACGAATCCCACAAACCCAATCGCAACCAAATCGCTCTTTCAACGAAATCAACAAATTATCAACATCCAACTCAACATAGTCTTGAACAATGTTAGCGTTTGAAAACTCATTATTTTTTGATCTGAAAGTAGGTGCAAATAATATGAATTTTTTTTCTGAAGGAATGTTATAAAACTTTCGTACTTTTTCAGATATCGAATTATGTTCCCTAAAAATCACATCATTTCTCGGTAAACCAGCTGGAATTATTTGATTTGGTTTATAACCCATTGAAACAGCCTCTACTTCAGAAAAATTCTTGCATGTAGAGAGCATATAATCAGTATTATCAGAATTCATCTTTGCTTGCTTTTTATACCAGCGATTATTAAAAACATCTGTACTTGTCTTTTTATATGGTCCACCACCATGCCAAGTACTAATAATCTTCTGTTTTTTTCTTTTGGGAAGATAGGAAACACCACCAGCATTAGTTATTATTACACTACTAGTTAATAACTCTTTAAAATACTTAAAAGATCCTGGGGTTACAATTATATCATCAGAAAACTCAGTAGAAACAGATTCTTTCTTAATTGGATAAACTACCTTATATTGCCGATATTCAGAATTGTGAATGAATATGTCAAGATACTTCATGCTATCGCCATATGTATAAGATAATTCATTCAATAATGTAATTTTGTTTTCATTAATCGGGAATAACCAGAAAAAATGAAGTATCGTCTTCATCGATATTTTTTTTATATAATTCAATAATTCATTGCTCATCAATTATTTCCCTCATAATTTCATTAGAAATCTTAAACACTTATAAATTGTAATGCGGATATAAATCTTTGTGTGCTCTCACCCATTCGCCTAATTCAATAACCATAGTCTCATAGTCAGGAACTATGTAATCAAAATCCCAGCGAGTTCTCTTTAATGATTTATCAGCTACTAAATTATCAACAGGATTTATTTTTACTTTATCAACTCTAATATACTTGTTAAAGAGACCTAGTAAATCACATTTAGAAATACTTGAATCAGGAACAGTATTGATCAATCCATGAGCTTTTACTTTAGCAGCAGCCTCCATAGTTTTAGCAAGTTGAAGAGTAGTTTGTCCAGTCCACATAGCCTTGGTGAAACCATTTATCTCTCCTTTTTGCTGCATAAACCAGTTAAAAAGTCCAATACCATTGGGATTAATATCGGGACCAACAATAGAATTCCTCAAGGTAATGTTCTTATTGTCATCTAGTTCACCAAGTGCTTTTGAACGATCATAAAATGTTTCACCATCTTTAAAATCACCTTCTGTGTATTGACCTCTTTTTCCACTAAAAACACAGTCTGTACTTAAATGAATAATCTGAGTATCTGTATTATTAGTAATCTCTGCCAATTGATGCGGTAAATATGAATTCAAATACACAGCAGCTGCTTTATTATTCTCAGCAAATTGATTAAGCAGTCCAATACAATTAATGACACTATCAAATTGATTGACACCAATCAAATCTTTTAAAAAATGTGAATCTGTTGCATCACCAACAACCGAATCAATTATCTCTGAAGGTCTACGATCAAACCCAAACACTTCATGACCATGCTCTTTCAAATATATACTGATTGTGTGGCCAGCCATTCCATTACAACCAAGAACCAAAAACTTCATAAATGACTCCTTTACTTGAACTAAACATTTATTTTCCGATATTATTTATATGCAAAAAAGATTCTACATCAATTGACATCAACAAGATTTCTTACTAAATCAATATATTTCTTAGCATTAGCATGACTAGAATATACCTTATCGCCATAAACTCTAGCTCTATTTGCTAAATTATTAAGTTTATTTGAGTTATCTCTTAAATCTTTAATTATATTAGCGGCAGATATATAATCAATTCTATCAACACATATACCGACTCTTTCATTATTAATTTCCTCATAAAACTTAGATTCTTTTTCACACATACAAAGAAATGTTCTTCCGCATGCCATCAGCAAGGTGCATTTGCTTGGAAAACTCGTATAAATAACGCCTTTTGAAAGAGGAACCATTTCTATATCACAAGAACTATAAACATCATTTATTACACTGGAATCTTGCCAAGGAAAAAAACGAATGTTATTCAATCTTTCGTTGTTTACAGATTCCTTGAAATCATTTTCAAAACCACCGGTTCCGATGATATGTATCTCAATATCTTCTTCATCTTTTAATAACTTTGCAACCTCTATAAATGCAGAAAAATTTAAAGTGTAACCAATATTACCAGCGTACTGTACTATAAATTTATTTCTGTCAATGTTGTATTTCTTTATAAAAACGTTGTCATTTTCATTAACTTCTTTAACAACATCAGAGTCGTACCAATTAGGAATAATTACAAGTTTATTTTCTTCAACACCTTTATTCAAAAAAGATTGCTTCATATCTTCAGAAATAACAACTATTTTACTGCTATATTTATAAACACGTTTTTGTAAAAAAGATAATGCCTTAAAAATAAACTTATTATTTATTGCACCAAACATAAATGGTCCATCAGGAAACATATCAAAATTGTTATATATAATAGGTTTTCTTAATTTTTTATGCAGAAGCGAGGCAGAAAAGAATGCAGTATGAGTAGACTGAAGAATAACAGCATCAATTTCTTTGATATGCTTATTCCATTCCTTACATGCATTAAAAGCGTATTTCATTCCGTCAAAATATCTTTTAATAAAGTTTCTTTTTTCAACATTATTCCTTTGAATAATTGAATAGGAAAATCCTTTACGGTTAGATAATGAATCAGGTATATCAGGGAAAATACCTTTTGAATGACTAGTGACCAAATATACATCAATGCCATTATCGAGAAATGTATGCATTGTTGTTAATGCTAAATGGTTCGTACCATTAGCTGTATCAAAACCATCAAACAAAAAATATAAAACTCTCATACTAATGGTTAATAACTCCTATAAATGATTCATTAAACATAGTCAAACTAAAAGTGATATATCAAATAATAACAACACCAATTAACTTGACACGAGAATTCTCAACCAATCTGAGTTCCTCGGCAACTAAATTACAATCTGAATAATTTCTCTGTTCTACTAAAACAATAGCGTCATATTTAGATATTGTTTCCAACCCTTTCGGATCAACAAAGAAATTGGCTTTCACATCTGCATTTATATCCAAATCTTTAACTAATTTCTCAATCTTCGATACTTCAGCTGTTCCTGTGATCAATAGTTTACTAAATTCACTAGTTAAATTTTTTATATTTGCTGATAATACTTTAATGCTATTCTCAGTTGACATACAATTATCGTCGCCAGTCTTCCTATCAATAAAAGAAGAAAACTTACTTCTTCTATTTTCTGGTTTTACTACACCAATTTTATATAGAGTGTTAAATATATTAAAGAATTTTCCTTGTGTAGAAAACTTACTTCCAAATATATAAATAAACGAAATAATAAATATAACAATAACTAAACCAAAAACAAATCCAATTAAAGCGAACTTCAATACAGATTTAATGGGAGATGTTGCTACAGGAGAAAAAAGATCCGGGTCACATTCAAAATAAGAATAAATACTTGTCTTTGAAACACCTAGTTTTGCAGCAACGATATCAAGTGACTTATCATAATTTGTTATTTGTTGCTGTAACGACTCAAAACGATAAGTAATACTAGTTTGTTTATCTCTGGTACTATAATCAACATTATAAGAGCTTTGTTTAGCAGTAACCGTAACTGTATGGGGAATAAGTGTTCTATTAAGCTCAACACATTTACTTTCAACACTTTCCAAGATAATATCCATAATTCTATCAGTAAATTCAATTGAAGGTCCGATTACCTTTACAGAAACCACTCTCATACTACCGTTATCGTCAACATCAGAAACATTAACTGAAGAAGTATCAATATTTACGGAGAACAATTCTGTTATATAACCCTGACTAATACCCATATCTTCTGAAACCGGAGAAAGATAATCGCCAGACAAAATATATTGCCTATAAGTAGAAGCTAAAGCCATATCAACTCCACTAGTCTGTTCGCTATTAGAATTTACAATCAAATTAACACAAGTAAACGCTTCTTTTTCAGAATCTATTTGCATCAATACAGAATCAGAAACATATTCACGATTATTCTCGATTTGCCTATTAAGCGCTTTTATACTATTAACAAGATCATTAGCATGATTAACATCTAACTGTCTTTCAGAAAACTTGGCATCGGATTCTCCACTAAGTCGTTCAGAAGCGTCTAAAATACTGGAAACATTTGTTTCAGCAACTTTTCTAGTAGATAAAAACTTATATCCACCCAAAACACCAGCAAATATTAGACTTACAAGAAATATAATTCCAATCTTTTTTAATATTACATATAATAAATCTCTTATATCTACAATTTTCTGATCTGCTTTTTGATTCATAATTCCTCCAATAAAAGAAAACTCAATACTAATTCTTCAACTTACTAAGATATATTTGGAATATAAGACAAATATAAATTGTATAATCTGTTCGCAAATGTATTAGAATTCAAAATAGGATCTAATTCATTAGCCGAATGCTTTCTAAAAGCCTGAAGAAGGTCAATAATCTCACCAAGAGTAATTATTTTAGTTATCGGAACACAACAATAACTACCATCTTCTTTTAGTACAGTATCAACACCATTATATTCGCAATGCCGTTCTTTTCCTTCAAGAAGATCAAACATGCCTTCTATAAGATCATCTATATAAAGAAGTTCGATTTTAGTATTACGATCATTAATTGTATAAGGTTTATCATTCGCTACTGCCCAGCAAAATGTTGATACCGCAGAATTATATTGGGGTCTTGAATGTCCCATGATATTCGGGAAACGGTAAATAGCAATCTTTGAACCTGTCTCATGGCTATAATTGAACAGTAAATCTTCACAAGCTCTTTTACTACGCCCATACAATGAGTCACCAAAACGACCTGAAAGAGTCGCCTGTATAGAAGAACTTAGCATAATTGTTGCTCTATTATGATACTTTTTTAGGCAATCAATTAAATACTTAGGAAACTCATAATTTCCCTTCATAAACTCATCTGGATTTTCAGGACGATTGACACCTGCTAAATTGAACACAAAATCAGCCTTAGAACAAAATACATCTAATTCTTCAAGTGTTGAATCAACGTCAAATTCATATATCTCATCAATAGAGATACTCGGTCTAGTATGATTCTCAATAGCTCTGAAATTCTTAAAACTATTTACAAGAGCAGTACCAACCATGCCCTTGCTACCTGTAACCAGAATGTTCATCAGATTTCTTTTCTCCATACCATTTTATTAACTATACCAACGTATGACTGAATGATCTTTACTACCTTATCGGATACATTTGTATCAGTATAAGCAGGTACAGGTATTGCACCACCATTTTTCTCTTCCCTAACCATCATAACAGCTGTATCAACGGCCTGAAGAAGTCCGTGAGTATCTATACCTGAAAGGATAAAACAAGATTTATCAAGTGCCTCTGGACGTTCAGTTGATGTCCTAATCGATACAGCTGGTATCGGATGTCCAATAGAAGTAAAAAAACTACTTTCTTCTGGAAGTGTTCCAGAATCAGAAACAACCGCAAAAGCATACATCTGAAGGCAATTAAAATCATGAAATCCCATAGGCTCATGTTGAATAACACGTGAATCAAGTACAAATCCAGAATCATCAATACGCTTTTTGGATCTTGGATGACATGAATACAAAATCGGCATATTATACTTTTTAGCCATTTCATTAACAGCAGTAAACAGACTATTAAAGTTCTTCTCAGTATCAATATTCTCCTCTCTGTGAGCAGAAAGCAGAATATACTTTCCCTTTTCTAAACCAAGTCTTTGATGAACAGTTGAAGCTTTAATAGCCTCAAGGTTAGAAATAAGAACTTCTGCCATAGGAGAACCTGTAACAAAAGTTCTTTCATCCGGAAGACCACATTCAGCAAGATATTTACGAGCATGTTCAGAATATGCAAGGTTAACATCAGAGATAATATCAACTAACCTACGATTTGTCTCTTCAGGAAGGCACTCATCCTTACATCTGTTACCTGCCTCCATATGAAAAATCGGTATGTGAAGTCTCTTAGCACCAATTACTGACAAACAACTGTTGGTATCACCAAGAACAAGAACAGCATCAGGCTTAAGTTCAACCATAGCTTTGTAGCTTGATGCAATGATGTTACCCATTGTCTCTCCAAGATCAGCTCCTACAGCATCCAAATACAATTCAGGATCAGCAAGACCGAGATCTTTGAAAAATACGCCATTAAGGTTGTAGTCATAATTTTGACCTGTATGAACCAAAAGAGTATCAAAGTATTTTCTACACTTATTAATTACAGCAGCAAGCCTTATGATTTCTGGTCTAGTACCAACAATAATCATTAATTTTATTCTGCCGTTTTCTTGCCAAGTTGGATAATTCATAAATAAAAACCTTTTATGCTTCAACAAGATGAGGTCTGCCCTCAAGTTCTTCCTTTACATAATCTGTTGTCATTACCTTCTTAACAACACCATCAACATCAAGAAGGTTAGTGTTGTGACTTGTATAGGCTTCATCACCTTCAGTCTGAACGATTCCTTCAACATAGAACTTATCGTAATTAAGACCACGAGCATCAGGACTGATTCTGAAATAATGACCCATATCGGTTGAGCGGAGTCTCTCTTCCCTGGTCATAAGTGTCTCATACAATTTCTCACCATGACGTGAACCGATAATCTTAACATCAGTCTCACCAAAGAGTTTCATAACGCCTTTAGCCAAATCTCCAATGGTGCTGGCATCAGCTTTTTGAATAAACAGATCACCGGGTTCAGCATTCTCAAAAGCAAAAGCAACAAGATCAACTGCCTCATCAAGATTCATAAGGAATCTTGTCATATTGGGATCTGTAATTGTGATCGGTGCTTTTCTCTTAATCTGATCAATAAACAAAGGAATAACAGATCCTCTGCTACACATAACATTACCGTAACGCGTACAACAAAGAACTGTTCCGGAACGCTCATAAGCAACCTGAGCTCTTGCACCAACAACTTTTTCAGCAACCGCTTTAGTCATACCCATTGTATTAATTGGATAAGCAGCCTTATCAGTACTTAAGAAAACAACTCGTTTAACATTATTCTCAACAGCTGCAGAAATTACATTATCTGTACCATTGATATTGGTTCTAACAGCCTCCATCGGGAAGAATTCACAGGAAGGCACTTCTTTAAGAGCTGCAGCATGGAATACATAATTTGCACCATACATAACATCTCGAACGGAATCAATATTTCTTACATCTCCAATAAAGAACTTAACTTTACCAACATGATCAGGATAACGAGCCTGCAAAACATGTCTCATCCAATCCTGCTTTTTTTCATCACGGCTGAAAATACGGATTTCTCCGATGTCTGAAGTCAAAAAATGATTAAGTACAGTACTGCCAAAACTTCCTGTACCACCAGTTATTACAAGAGTTTTGCCTTTAAATGCTTCTGATATATACATTATTTTAGCCCCTTAATTAAATTACAATCTCCAGAAACGCATTTCAGAAGCTTTTAACTCATCCATACGATAAAGCGATTTAACATCAATTAATACTTTTTCTCCATCAGCAAGTTCAGGTTTAAACAAATCCTTCAACTCCATAACAGACATATTTCTATACTCTTTATGACCAACAGCTACAATAACGCAATCAGCCTTAGGGACTTCATTCCACGGAGTTAAAGAAATACCATATTCACGTTTAGCTACATCAGAATCAGCCCAATTATCAGTAATAATAGGATCAATCTCAAATTCTTTGAGTCTGTTAACAATATCAACAACTTTACTGTTTCTGGTATCAGGGCAATTTTCCTTAAATGTGAGACCAAGGATAACTACAGTTGCTTTCTTAGGTGCCATGCCAGCTTCTATCATTTCTTTAATTGCCGCATCTGCAACAAATGCGCCCATAGAGTCATTAACTTTACGACCATTTAAGATTATCTGGCTGTGATAACCAAGTTTCTCAGCAATATTAGTAAGATAATAAGGGTCGACACCTATGCAGTGACCGCCAACAAGACCGGGCTTAAAACCTAAAGCATTCCACTTAGTGTTCATTCCGGCAAGAACTTCATCTGTATCTATCTTCAACTTATCGCAGATAATTGCAATTTCATTCATAAATGCAATATTGATATCTCTCTGGCTGTTTTCTACTACCTTAACAGCTTCGGCAGTCTTGATATTACTTACAGGGAAAGTTCCAGCCTTAATAACGATATCGTAGACCTTCTTAATCTGGTATGCAGATTCTTCATCCATACCAGATACAACTTTACGTATATTTGTAAGTGTATGTACTCTGTCACCTGGATTAATTCTTTCAGGGCTGTATCCGATTTTCCAATCAACACCACACTTAAGGCCTGATTCCTTCTCAATTATCGGAACACAAACATCTTCCGTAACACCGGGATAAACTGTAGATTCAAATACAACGATGGTACCGGCACTGAGATTTTGACCAACAGTTCTAGAAGCACCTTCAACAGGACGAAGATCAGGTGTGTTATCCTCATTAACAGGTGTAGGAACTGCAACTACGATAAACTTCGCTTCTTTCAGTCTAGAAGGATCAGCTGTAAAATCAACTCTGGTATCTTTAATTGCCTCTCCAACTTCGTTAGTAGAATCAATACCATTTTTATACTCATTGATTCTCTTCTCATTGATATCAAAACCTATTACATTGACGTGTTTAGCAAATTCAACTGCAATAGGCATACCAACGTATCCAAGTCCAACCAAAGCAAGTTTTTCTTTACCAGATATCAAGCCATTATAGATTTTGTTAAATTCCATTTTTGTCTCCTTAAAAATAAATAATATAAATTATAGCATTATTTATTTTATAATTAATAAAAATAATAAATAAAGTCAATTTGCTTCCAAGACTTTCTTCAGTTCATTTACAACAATAAAAATATCCTCATTCGTTTTATATGGATCTATTGGCAGACTCAAAACGCTCTTACACAAGCCTTCTGTAACAATACAATTAGCACTCATACTGTCTGTACCAATAAAAGCTCCTTGACAATGCATAGGTTTAGCATAGTAGACCATAGAAGGAATTCCGGCTTCTTTAAGCTTTGCCTGTACTTTACTTCTATCTACGCTTTCAGATAACTGAACAGTGTATTGAGCCCATGAACTATAGTAACCATCAGGAATAATTGGCAAAACTAACGTCGTATCACTAAGCAACTCAGTATATAAAGAAGCTATTTTGTTTATATCATCGAGCTCAAAGTCAACAAATGCCTTAAACTTAGCAAGCAGTATTGCAGCCTGAATAGTATCCAGTCTGCTGTTCTTGCCAAGACGGATATTATTGTATTTTGCATTGGGATCATTAGGATTACTGGTATCCTTACCATGAACACAGATTGAACGAATCAAATCTGCCCATTCATCATTATCAGTAAAGATAGCACCACCATCACCATAGCAACCTAAAGGCTTAGCCGGAAAGAATGACGTTGTTGATATATCTCCGAAGCTACAAGCTCTTTTTCCGTTAATACTACCGCCGAATCCCTGCGCACCGTCCTCGAGTAGAAGCAGATCGTATTTTGCACATATATGTTTAATTGAATCAAAATCAGCTGGTAAACCAAAAAGATCAACTGCCACAACTGCTTTTGCATTGTACTTTCCTTCTGATTTAACCTTAAGTATGGTTTCTTCAAGTTTAACCGGATCAATATTATAAGTTCTTCGATCTACATCAACAAAAAATGGAGTAGCGCCTTCATCTGCAGGACACTCACCTGAAGAAAAGAATGTAAAATCAGGAACAAATACTGCATCCTCCTTACCTATACCCCAGGCTCTCAAAGCTATAGATAAAGCATCCGTTCCATTAGCACATGTAATGCAATGTTTAACCCCAACATAATCAGCGAGCATTTTTTCAAGTTCTTTAACTTCAGGGCCAGATATATACTTTGCAGAACCGGCAACATTAATCATTGCCTCGTCAATCTGAGGCTTAAGTACTTCATACTGTTTTTGTAAATCCCTGAATTGCATTTATATTTCCTCCAGGCCCGATTCAATCTCTTTATACTTTCTGGAACATTTTAAACAAGCTAGATCATCAGGCAGCAATTCTCCGCATTCACATGCCCACCCTGCTCTCCTTGCCGGAATTCCAAGCATAAGCGCATGATTCGATACGTTTGAAGTAACAACGGCTCCGGCACCGATAAGTGCCCATTTACCAATTTTATGTCCACATACGATTGTTGCATTGGCACCAATACTGGCACCATCTTCTACAATCGTTTTCTTATATTCGGCATGCCCCTTGGGATATTTAGCTCTTGGGGTCAGATCATTGGTAAATACACATGAAGGGCCACAGAATACATAGTTTCCAAGTTCAACTCCTTCATAAAGACTTACATTGTTCTGTACCTTACAGCCATCACCGACTATTACATTATTTGAGACATTTACATTCTGTCCAAATGAACAATTCTTGCCGATTCGAGCACCGGACTGAATATGACTGAAATGCCAGATCTTAGTTCCCTCACCTATCTGAACATTATCATCAATTATGCTTGTAGGATGTACAAAATAATCACTCATTTAAGACTACCTTCTCCAAATCTGCCAGTAAAATCAAGTGTTGAACAAGAATCCAACGGAAGCTTAACAGGTCGATGTTCCGCTGCTGATTTATATATGGCAAGCACCAGTTCAAGCGCTCTCTTACCGTCTTCACCGGTAACATAAGGTTCTCTGCCTGACTGAATAGCATCAATAACATCAGCATAAAGCGGAGTATGACCAAAACCATATATATTTGGCGGAATTTCAGAACAGTTTTCTTTTACGACATTTGGATCATCTTTTGAATCAGCAAAATTCCATTCTTCGATAATGTTATCACTTGTACCCGCTGCCTTAGCTGTTCCTGTCTCGCCAAAAAGATATAATGTTTCTTCCAGATTCCTCGGATAAACATTAGTAGTACCTTCAATCAAGCCATAAGACCCGTTAGAAAATTTGACTATTGCAATTCCTAAGTCTTCCGCTTCAAGATACGGATGTTCAATCTGATCTGTATATGCCATTACTTCATCAATGTCATTTCCCATCATCCAACGAAGCAGATCGATATTATGGATACACTGATTCATAAGACAACCTCCATCTTGAGCCCAAGTACCACGCCATGGAGCCTGCTCATAATATTGCTTTCCGCGGTTCCACCGAACATGAGCTGCGCCATGAGAAAGTTTTCCAAATCTGCCTTCTTCAAGAGCCTTGCGAATGTATTGAATTGACTTATTAAATCTGTTCTGATGATTAGCACATACAACAACACCTTTTTCGTGACCCGCATTGATAATGGCATCAGCATCAGCAATTGAAAGTGCTATTGGTTTTTCAATGATGATATTGCATCCAGCAGCTATACAATCTAGTGCTATAGCTGCATGTTTTCCTGATTCCGTTGCAATTGCAACAAGTTCGGGTTTTTCCGTTTCAAGCATTTCCTTATAGTCTGTATATTTTTTTACAGATTCCAGACCAAATTTAACGGATTTTTCCAGCATAACTTCAGGTATCACATCACACATAGCTACAAAGTCTAATCTATTATTCTTTGCAGCTTCAATATGATTAGGACTTATACGTCCACATCCGATCAGAGCATATTTCATTCGCATAACAACCTTTCTTTTTCAGCATTTTCTATTGCTTCAACAATTCTATTTGCTGAATGACCATCGCCGAAAGGCTGATAGTTCTCATCAACAATTTGATCATGACTTAATTTTTCAACTATTTCTTTAGCGACAGGTCTGCTTAACTCATTACGGTTATCAATCATGGTTTCAGGCCAACAAACAAAATCAAGAATAGTCACACACTTCTTGCCTGCAAAAAAAGCTTCACGCTGAAGTCCGCCGGAATCAGTAACTATCTTCCTAGCATTCTTCACAAGACAAGCACTTTCAAGATAACCAACAGGTTCACAGAGAATCAATTTTGTAAAACCATTTTCTTCAAACAGTTTTACTGCTCGATATTTGTTTCTTGGATGAACCGGGTAAATAGTAGGAACATCAAGCATCTCACAAGCATTGAATATCTCAAGTAGATCCTTATCACCATTTGTATTCTCTTGTCTATGACAGGTAAGATAGTAATACTCTTCAGGAACACTAACAGTCCCACCCTGAAGAAGTGTTAATTTTATATCGGAAATATTTAGTTTATTACTATATTCAATAAACGCATCATACATGGGGTCACCCACAAGCACCCCAATGTCCTGCAAACCTTCATTTGCCATTTCATCATAGCCGCTCTTAGTTGAAGCTAATAAAAGACTTGAAACATGGTCAGTACAGATCCTATTTATTTCTTCCGGGTTCGTCTTACAATGTGTTCTTGTACCGGCTTCAACATGACAAACTGGTATATGGAGTTTAGCAGCAGCAAGAGCCGCAGCTAATGTGGAATTTGTATCACCATAAACAAGAAGCCAATCAGGTTTTTCCTTCATAAGTACTTCTTCAATGGCAATCATCATCCTACCGGTCATCTGCGCATGAGTACCTCCGGAAATACCTAAATTATAATCAGGATCGGGAATATCTAACTCCTTAAAAAACTGTTCAGACATATTGTAATCAAAATGCTGCCCTGTATGAACCAACACTTCAGTATGCTTCTTTCTAAGCACATGTGATACAACTGCAGCTTTAATAAACTGGGGTCTAGCTCCAACAACCGTAACTACCTTCATTATTGCTCTTGTCCCTTCTCCGAATCAGCTTTGATACCAACTCCGGCATGTTTAAATGAATATATTAAACGAGCAGTACTCATTATACTTGATATTATTACTACAAGTACGGTCGCAAATGCGGCACCCATTGATCCCCACCACCGAATAAAGAAATAATCTGCAATGATATTAGTAACGCTGGACACAATTGCCACTAAAAGATTAAACTTCAGTCGTCTCTGGGTTACCAAAAGATTACCTGATACTATTCGGAATGTTCCGGAAATGAAGTAATTAATAGATAAAACAACAAATACAGGAACACAATCAAGGTATTCATAACCAAATATCAGTCTGATTATTAATGGTGCCCCAAGACACAATACTGCTGAAATTAAAAGATTGAAGGCACCTAATCCCAAAAGGATCTGTTTATATCTTTTTAAGCACCAATCCCTATCATCTTTATGCTCTGCAAAATACGGATAAACATAAACCATTAATGATTGAGGAATAAATGTCAATGCTGTCGGAATAATAGTAGCAACCTTATAACTTGCAAGGATTGTTTCCTGAGGATCGACAATACCAAGAACAAAAACATCAAGAAGATACATTAGCTGCGAAAGGCCATTGTTTACCATAGAAACAAGACCAATAGATAACAAGGCTTTCTTATCAGCGCTTATATCAATTGTATCCTTACTGTATAGATGAACTTTATATAACAGTATTCCCAGTGCAACTGATATTATTGCAGCGGCATAATAACCCAGGACAAGCCCCATCGCTCTGAAAAACAATGCCGCTCCCACAGAAACAACAAAACAAACCGAAGTATTAATTACGGCAAGAGTAGCATATTCCTTATTGCGTTTTTGAGATCTTAGATATTGGGACATCATGCTGAACAAATATTGGAATAGCGGCAACAAGCATAATGCAATAAGAAGAGGTCTTCCTGCTTCAATCTTTAAAGGACAGAACAGACCGATAATTAATATGGCTAAAAACAACAATATATTGAACAGGAATCCAAACCTTGTACTGTATGAACATACGCTCTTAGTGTATTCCGGTTCTCCGCCATGTTCACTGGATAACTGAAGCATACTCGAATCCATGCCCATGCCACTAAAAAGAAATACGATCCCATATATGTTCCACGCATAAGTGAACACGCCGTATTCAGGCTTTGAAAGAAGATGGACAAGAACAATACCACTAACAAAAGTGATTACTTTATTGATTACATTTCCACCAAAAATATGGAAAAAGCCTGTAGTAAACAGCTTTTTTACTTTGTCAGTTATAGAGCTTTCTTTAGTATTCATGAATTAAACTACAAATTTATGCTTTGTTAATGGCAATATATCTTTTTATGTGTAAAGCTGCTTCATTTTTACAATAGTCAAATCTGTAATTAACAAGTGGTATAAGCAATGCCAAATAAATATAGTTCTTTTCCATACATGAACTGGAAGCAAAACCAACAAATATAATGATATAGACTAACCCCAAATAAAACAGGTTTACTTTATCACTGGATTTTTTGAAATAATGTGTCAATAGTTTCAATAACAGGATAATAAGTAAAATAACCCAAACGATTCCGAAAACTCCGGCTAATTCATAAAAGAGATTATGCGGATCAGCGGAAACAGCATAAACAGTATCGTCGAAACCTAAATCAATCATTGCTTTTCCATAATTACCAATTCCTGTACCGAACCACATATGTGCAATTACATTTTTAATGCCAAACGAATACATGTATGTTCTCCAATAAAAAGATGAAGATTTTATCAGTTCGGTTACTGGCTTAATTAAACACAACGATAACAACAGAGTAAGAATAAACCTCAAAAATCTATGAGATCGATATCTTAGTATAAAAGCAATTAAAGCAAATGAAATAAGACCTAACAAACAAGCAACACTGCTATTAAAGCAAATAATAACAATAGCTATAGTAAGAAAGACAAGTTTAGTGAAAAACTTAAACCGACTAAGAAGCATGTAAAAAATCATCACGGACAAAAATGCTGAAAAATCATTTTCATTAAAATACATACCACAAGCTACACAATTCTCTTCTTCTAATAATTCCAAATGAGTCTCAACAAAATGTACACCTGATATCAATTCAACTAATCCAACAAGACAGAAAAACATAAATAGCACTGCTAGGAAATCAATGCATTTTTCTACCGTTTTTTTGTCATCTATTGAGAAATACAAAATAAAGAAAGCAATAATCGGACAATAAAGAGCAAATGCTTCTTTGAAATTGCCTTCAATTCTAGTTAAGCCATAAGCCATAAAAATCAAGAATATACAAGCAAACACATCATTTTTACGAATTCTAACTTTATAAAAAAACAGCAACATTGGAATAGTAACAACTAAAACCACTCTCAAATAAGTAATCGTAATTACTCCAAGCTTGACATATTTAAGAGCAAAGAAATCATGGAAAACCAAACCTGAAAGGAGTAAAAGAATAACTCCTGTTTTGGTAATACCACCTTTTGATAATTTGATTTCCATATGATATTCCTTATCCAGCTACAGCTTTCGACATAAGACGGTTCATTTCAGATAATACAGCTGACATAACACTAGTACTTGAATATGCCTTAACACACTTTTCAGAGATCACCTGTTGATTATATACAGGATAATCCCGATACATCTTTTCCATTGCTTTAATTAATTGATCATCAGAATCTACATCTATCAAAATACCATTACTGTCATCAATAAAATCCACAGCACCATTTCTAGTACATATAACAGGTCTTCCAACTGCCATAGCTTCAATGCAAACTACACCAAATGTCTCAAAAGCACTAGGCAGCACTAAAACGTTTGATTCTGCTAACAAATCAGCGACTTTATCTCTAGTCAAGAGACCTAATAATTCAACTGACTTACTCAAAAAGTCCGAGTTGTTAATCAATTCATTGACTTGTTCACGCAGTGGTCCGTCACCTGCAACTTTAAGACAAACGGTATTATTGTTCTTTCTTACTTGCTCAAAACATTTCAGAAGTTGAATAATTCTTTTATTCTCATTCAAAGTTCCGATAAATGTATAAGTAAATCTGTCGTTATTAAGTTGCCTATATTGAAATAGATCATCTACCATATTGGGAAGAATACCAATTCCCTCACTTAATCCGGTACGAGAATATACATTTTCTCTTAATTTATTAGAAACGCAATAAAAGCAATCTGAGTTAACAATGGTTGCTTTCAAATACTTATTAACCTTATTAGAAAATTCACCGGTTATAAGCATGCTTCTATGTTCCTGGACGATTAATGGAAGCTTCATTTCCTTTTTCAGTAATGTTGCTATATATCCTGCATGCCAAAAAGAATGTGCATACATAACATCAAAACTCAAACCCTGCTCAAGCATATATTTCATTAGCTTTTTATAATACTTGGCATAATAAGAAAAAAACACACTAGGCAAGTGTCCTGTCATGTAACTCGGTACTATCATACGAAATACTTCAATTCCATGACGCTCTTCTTTAAATATCTTAAACTTAGGTTTATTGCTCTTATATGGATAATTAAGAATATCTACAATTGCAATAGTTACTTTATTGCCCATCTTTTGAAGCGCCATAGCCTGCTCTGTAAAGAATACGCCTGCATTCTTCTCAGAATCTGATTCATACCAGGATGGCAAAAAAAGGATATTCATTTATGTTTCAATCTTATTCAATATATCTTGAATATATCTGCCCCAATCAAGATTGAGTGTTGCATATTCCCTCATAGATTTAGCAGCCTTATCATAATCAATATTTGCAGACCAATCGACTATTTTCTGAATATCAATAGGCTCATCATTATTTGAAAAACTCAAACAGTATTCATAATCATTGAAAACTTCGTCATCACTGGCCTTTATAAACGGAATTCCCTTTGCACAGTATTCTCTGAGTTTTAAGCTGGTTGCTTTCTCAAGACCAATACGATACATACCAAGTGAACCAATACCGATATTGGATATGTCATAAAAATGATCAAGTTCCTCGCCTTTATGTTTGCCTTCGAATAAAACATAACTATTCAGTTTGCACTGATCAACAGTCTTCTTATAATTGTTTAATTCCGGTCCGTCTCCAACAATATGAAATACGACTTTTGTAGCATTATCACCTTTTTTTTGATAGTAATCTTTCATACCATTTATCAGTCTGTCAAAACCATGCCAGTTAGCAAGCAAAGCGACACCAATAAGATGTATCTCATCCTTATTTTGTAAACATTTTTTGGGAGTATAGTCTTCAACATCAATGCAGTTGCTAAACTTAATTGTCGGTATACCAAATATCTCTTTATCATCGGTAAGAGTCAGATAATAATCAACCAGGTGATCAGCAACAACTTTAGGTATTACTCTCTTTTCTTTCCAAATCAACGGTTTATCAATTACTCTGTTCCATTCCTGGAAATACGGATAAGTAGGAATTTCAACGACTATCTTGAGCTTGGGATTAGCACGCTTCATTGCCCTAAGCAATTTAAAATATGTTCCATCAAAGATATTCTTTCTGATGAAAACAAAATCAGCATCAATAACTTCTTTCTCACATTTCTCAATAAATGATTTAGGATAAACTCCACTGAAAGGCATGCGATAAAGAACTTTATCGATCTTTCTGTCAAGAATGACATCTAAAAACTCTATCTCTACGCCGGCTTTTCTGAAAGCATTAACTTGTGACAAGACCTTTTTAGCCTCGCCATTAGCTTTATAATCCTTATCGTTGGATGAATAAATGTATATACCCTTCATAATTATGCTTAATTATTCAGTACACTTAACAACGATGATACCATCAATTATTTTTATAGAACCATCATCTGGATATATTGGCATTTCAACAAACTCAATAGAATCAACTATCCTTTCAGAATCAGATTCAGTAGCTATTTGAGGTCCATATCCAACCCAATTATTTAAATACCAATATATATCCATATTATTTACCTGATCTTTATATGGAAGATAATCATAACGCGATAATTGAGGATGTCTGAAAAAGCTATTATCATTAATTTGTTCGACATTATATAAAAGTACTGGATAATCGTCGTTATAGCCTTCAACACTTTGAATCCTTGTTGCTAAACGATTAAGAAAAGCAACATCTTCTTCGTGTTCGGCATAAGCTTTTAAATAGAGAATATTGTCATATCTAAAAAACACTATAAACATTGTAAATACAATAATGTATGAAACACATCTAGACAATGATATAAGAACACTCCAACACTTGGGAACTTTAATGTTTTTCTTAGTTTTCAAGTCAACCGCATCATAAGTTGCTATTTTTGTTTTTTCAACAAATATTAAAAGAGATATTAAAACAAAACATGACGAATAGAGCATTTCAGGGTGTACAATCTCGCCGCTAATTATATAGTGAAAACTAAACGTAAACGGCAAACACATCAATATAAACGTCTTCCATACAGCAATGGATTTTTTGTTATTGAATAAACGAATTAACCAAACCAATCCAACTAAACCAAATGCAATAATGCATACCGGATACAACTTATGTGCTACTTCTACATAAGCAATATCACCTTTGAAAAACACATTGGCAGCTTGCTTTATACGTTCAATGTATTCTTTTGCACTTACAATTCCCCACGTATCCATATTTTGATATGAAGTCATTTGTGTATGAATTAACTTCAAGAATAATAAATTGGCTAATAAGTATTCAATAACGCCTAACACAAAGAAAAGGATTGTCTTTAATAAAGCCACTACATCTTCCTTAATCGAACTTGAATGTCTAAAACAAAAATAAAGATTACATATGCAAATACCAGTTGCTAAAAATCCCTGGTATAGCCCTAACGAAACACAAATTAATAAGCCCGCAACAATTGACTTAAGAGTATTAGTTTTTAGAATTAGATAATCAGCTATGACAATTAGAAGCAATGCCATACCCCAAGTCCAAGCCTGAAACATAAATCCCAATGTTGAAGCTATTTCCGGGAATACTATCATTATTCCAGCAACAAGGATTCTGCTTATCTTATCTTTAATTTCAAAAATCTCACACAACACACATATAGCTAAAGAAATACAAATTACCATCAAAACGCCATTGAAAACTGGCATACTGAAATTAAAAGTATTCAGTTTTTGAGCGAATATATCTAATAATCCTATAGCCCATCTACCTTGCTCAAAAGTAATTCCTAGCCTAAAAAGGCAATCATTATCATCGTTTAATGAAAACTTGTTAAATATCATGAAGCCATGACAGATTATTCCAATCATAGTGGATAATAGAAACAGATATCTATAATCCTGGACTTTCTGTCTCATTATTTTGTCTCTCCTTCAACAAAATAAGTATCTCTAATCCACGACAACGATTCTGCCATCAATTTTGCTCTTCTTGTAGGCTTAAGCTTACTCGTCGTTGAATGTTCCTTATGGATTATTTCCAACTCAGCATCATAGTAAGCAATAAAACCATTACGATATGCATTCTCAGCAATAAAAGTCTCTTCACTATACAAAAGAACTCCAAATTCAAGCTCTTTTATATATTCAGCATATTTACTTGAAAGAATAAAGAAACAACCATGTAATTCATATACATTACGACTGGTAGTATCCTTTCTCCTTTTAATTATTTTGGGTTTTAAGAAAGCCGCTGTTACATAGCTTTCTCTTAGAACAGGCACGCTATGTCTTCTTATAATGCTATTTAATTGATTAACAGTGTATCTTTCATCACTTACCGGATTATCATAAGAATTAAGCTCACTTACTAATATAGATGGACCTATAACACCCAAGTTATTACCGTAGGATTTATTCTCAAGCTTTGTAACAAAAGTCTTATCCTGAAAAGCAATATCTGTATTGCTCATAATGACATATTTGGGAAGCAACCCTGTCTGTTCTCTATAACTACGGTATCCGTGCAAAAGGCCATTCATATAACCAAGATTCTTACCAGGATTATAAACATAAACATGTTTATGCTCCTGCCCAAAGCTTACAAGCCTATCAACTTCCCCTTCTGCAGCAGAGTTAATGACCACTATATATCCGACTTTGTTTCCTTCATCTAAAGAGAGGATCTCATCGTAATACTCCATTACTTCAGAAGCATTGTTGTAACAGATAACTATATTGATTATTTCTTCTTCTAACACTTAACTGCAAATCCTTACTATATTAAGTTTATTTTCTGATTCTCTTCTCTAATCCGAGTTTCTCATATAACCTGATTCCAAAATTATAGAGTTTTTCCTGACTCTTAAACTTATCTGTACATTGAGGCATATCATGATATTTCTTCAGTTCTTCTTCTGAAATCTCCAATCTACTAGCAACTTCAGAAAAGAGTTCTTTTGATTCTTCTTCAGAAAGAGGCGGTTGTTCAAGTATCTTAAGAGCTTCTTCTCTTGAAATCTGACCGGTAACTACCAAACTACTCAACTGAGCTCTTCTAATGTCGTGACCAAATCTTGTCGGCTGCCACCAGCCTTCAAGGAATTTAGTTATTAAGTCCTCAAAATGCTTCTGACCATAAGGCACATAGCCATATTCTTTCTGAAGCACTTCTATCATAGACGCTCTTGTAAATTCGACTAGATTTAACGGCTTAACTGTTTTTATACCCTTAAGATACGGATTAACAAACTTATGCTTAAACCCACTGGTATAGGTATAGTTCTTAATCGGGATAGTACAATACTTCTTAACAACATCTTTAATATAGGTACCATCACCAGTAGGACCTGAACCGTGTTCCCAGGAAACGGGATCAGCAACTATTTCTGTACAAACGTTGTAACCGTTAAGTATATATTTGATTCCAAGCTCTTTTGCATACCTGTCAATCAAAGAAATAAAAGCATGATCTTGCGGAGCATCAAGCATCTCAAGTCCGGTTTTAAACCAAGCAAGCTGCATTTCACGCATCTCATTCCAATCCATATGATCTGTATGAAGTTCAACGCCAAGTTTTTCAGTAAGTCTTTTGATATTTTCTTCAGCCACAGGAAGATTCCAGCCTGCATCAATGTGGAATACGAATGGACGAAGTCCCCATTCAGTAACAGCAAGATGAAGCATATATGAAGAATCAAGACCGCCGGAAAGGCCAAGAATACAATCATATTCCTTTCCTTCACCTGACTTCTTAATTGCAGTAATCAAATCCTGAAGTTCTTTTTCATGACCTTTACCATGGTTCCATTCAGGTTCAATGCGTTCCTTATACTCATTGCAACGCATACAAACACCATTGGAATCAAAGGAAATATCATCATCTGTCGTATCCATGACGCAACACTTACAAATTTGATATGGTCTTATATTTTTGGCTTTAATAACAGGTTCACCCATTTCTTTTAATCCTTTTTTGAAGTTCAGATTAATCGTTTTTATATATCCCAGCGGAAATCAATTCTTTCTCGCTGGGTGCAGTAATTAATATGGCTTTAAGTCTGCCGTAATAAACAAAAATACTACCACCAGCAGCCGCATGTGCATGACCTTCTTGAAGAACCGTCTTAAGATCGTTGATACCACTGGCACCGCCTATGGCAATTACAGGAATACTGACAACATCTGCAACTGATTTAACAAGGTCAATATCATAACCATTCATCATACCGTCATTATCAATTGAATTAATAATTATCTCTCCTGCGCCAAGGCATTCTGCTTCCTTGGCAAGATCTACAGGATTCCACTTAGTTTCTTCTGTTCCATCGGATATGAAACACTTATAATCAGACTCGATCCTTTTTGCATCTATAGATGCAACTATGCTCTGTGAACCAAACTGATCAGCCGATTTTGCAATCAACTCAGGGTTGCGAACTAATGCTGTATTTATAACGACCTTCTCATATCCAATCTTTAGGAGTTCATGAACTTGATCAAGTGTAGTAATACCGCCGCCATAACTTAACGGCATAAAGGCTTCACTTGCAATATCTTTAAGAATCTCATAATCAGGTTCTCTTTTGTTTTTAGTAGCACCAATATCAAGAATAGACAATTCATCTATTCCTTTACGGTTAAAAATCTTAACTGCATTTACAGGATCACCAAGATATGTTCTCTTACCAAACTGAACAGTCTTGATCAGATCTCTATCATCTATAAGTAATGTAGGAATTATTCTTGGTCTTGAAAACATATCTAACGTTATTCTCTACATAGTCTTACAAAATTTGAAAGAAGTGCTAACCCGAAATCATGACTTTTCTCAGGGTGGAATTGCACTCCGATAACATTATCTTTTACAACAGAACAAGCAAATTCAATTCCATAATCACAGGTCATGAGTACATTGTCTTGATTTTCACAAACAGCATAATATGAATGAACAAAGTAATACCGCTGCTGACCAGATAAGTCATCAAGCAATGGATGCTGCTTTTTAAAATCAACAATATCCCAACCCATATGCGGTATCTTCAAAGACTTGTCTTCAAAATTGAATTTCTTGCATTCAAAAGGAATTAGAGACAAACCCGATAATGTTCCTTCTTCACTTCTATTTCCCATAAGCTGCATACCAAGACAAATACCAAGGATATGCTTTCCTTTATTAGCCTCATCTTTAATAACTTCAGCAAGGCCAGATTCATTAAGCTTCGTCATTCCGGCATCAAACGCACCAACACCTGGAAGAATGATACCATCAGCATTTCTTATAATCTCAACATCGTTGGTTATCTTACTCTTCTCACCAATAACCTTTAACATATTGGAAATAGAACCCAGGTTACCTAAGCCATAATCAAGAATTGCAATCATAATTAGAACCTTAAATTACGTTTTTCACCTTCTAATAATTTAGAAATCAAAACGCCTAATTTGATAATCCACATCTGATTCTTATAATCTATTGGGGTCTTATTTGGTTGCGCTATAATTTCATCAAATTCCTTAGCCGTGATCCCCATTTTCTTTGCTACATATTCTTTATCGAGTTCCATCTGTTCAGGATCATATGGAGAAGTCTCTAAGATCTTTAAAGCCTCTTCCCTCGTCATAGTGCCGGTAAGTATCTGATTAGAACAAACATTTTTCCTCGTATCATATCCAAACTTATGAGGTAGATAATACCCTTCAAAGAATCTTGTAAATACATTCTCATAATGCTTGTTCTCATACTTAGTCCAACCATATTTTTCATGAAGGAGTTCCATAGCCTTTTCTTTATCATATACAACATAGTCCAATGGAAAAACTCTCTTCATTCCGTAGAAATACCGATACATAATACGGTATTTAAGCATGGTGCATGTCGGATAAGTCTTGAGCGGAACCATTCCAAATCTATTGTGAATATCCTTAAGCATTACCGTATCATTCATGTATAACCACTCAACCGGAGGTCTTATAAATTCAGTAGCACTATTAGAACCTGTAAGCACATATTTAATCTTATGCTTAACGGCATAATTGTATATTGCTGCAAATATTGCATGATCTTGTGGCTGATCACAAGAAGAAATAGAAGCTTTAAAAAACGATAACTGAAGATCAGCCATTTCTTTCCAATTTACTACTTCCGTATACATATCAAGGTTTAATCCCTTGACTATTTTCTCAATATTCTCAACTGCAACATTGAGGTTCCATCCGGTATCAACGACAAAAATTAAAGGTCTAAGGTGCATTACTTCAACAGCTATATAAGCCAAATATGAGCTGTCAGCTCCGCCAGAAAGTCCCAAAATACAATCGTAATCATGACCTTCACCAGACTTTCTTATCTTTCCTGCTATTTCTTCAAGCTCATCAAATCTGTTTTCCTGCGGTTTCCAATAAGGCTTAATATTCTTATCAAAGTTCCTGCAATAATCACAGACACCATTCTCATCAAAAGAGATATTGGAGTCTGTAGTATCCATGACGCATCTGGAGCATCTCTGATACTCTCTTTTTTGTATCGTCATTTATTCCCAATCTCCTGAATAAAGTACTGATCCATTTCATCCATAAGAGATTTCTTAACAAAGTTAGAATCGAAGTATTCTCTAGCATTATGCCCTAACTTACACAAATCTAAGGACATTATCTTTCTAATACCTTCAGATAAAGATACGGGATTACCTATTTCGGAACAGATGCCACATTGTGCTTCTTCAATAATTCTTTTTGTCTCACCAGAGGCAGAAGCAATAATTGGCATTCCACAAGCCATATACGATTGTAATTTTGCTGGAATAGTCATTTCCCACAGAGGAGTTTTATTGAAGCTTATAAATCCAACATCACACGCAGCTAAAATACTTGGAATTAAAGTTGATTTGACTCGTGGAAGTAGAATAAACTTATCCCTGACTCCACAGTCATCAATATGTTTTTCAAACTCTGATTGGTATCTGCCATCTCCCACAACAACAAAACGGACATTATCATCTTTCATTAATTTTGCAGTTTTAGGAAGTATATCTAGACCTTGCGCTGTGCCAATATTACCTGTAAATACAACTTTAAAGCTGTCATCATCAGGAATGCCTTCGTATACATGCTTATCAACTGGTCTGTAAAATTCTTCAGCATATTGAGGCCAATAATATACCTTGTTTCGATCAACAGAATTCTTTCTATTGACCACAGCCTCAACAAACGAAGGACTAGTAACGAATATCTTATCCGTCTGCTTATAAATCTTATCAACCATTCTGTCTATTGGTCCAATAATCAACCTGTTATGAATTCCTGTTACAGTTTCAACATTTTCAGGCCATAAATCCTGAACATATAAAAAGTGGGGTACCTTATGCTTTTTAGCATAACCGCATCCCACTTTAACCTGTGTCATAGGTGACGTCTCAAAGCTGAACACAAGATCAGCATCTACTTTATTAAATCTGTTCCAAAACCAACCTGATATAACAAAAGAATAGTAATTCAATACCATTCCAATCGAACTATGCCCTCTTGCAATTAACGGAATTCTAATGATCTTTATTCCATTCCAAGTCTCTGTTCTTTTCTTTGTCCAAGAATAGCCGGGAAAGAATTTACCCATAGGATAATTCGGAATTCCTGTTAGAACTGTAACGTTATATCCTCTTTTTACCCACTCCGTAGCCATATCATTAATCCGGAACGTTTCAGGATAAAAGTATTGAGAAATAACGAGTATATTCATTACTTTATATCAGCATCGTGCATTTCTTTAGCACGCGCACTGTCAAAGCCTTCTGTACTATCCTTTTGAAACAGAATCTTAACTGTTTCAAACATAATCTGAAAATCGAGAAGCAGACTGAAGTTTGCAATATATGTAAGATCCAATTTCAGTTTATCTAATGCACTCGTATTGTATTTGCCATAAACCTGAGCATAACCTGTAAGTCCGCCTTTTACCTTTTCACGGAACTTAAACTCAGGAATATCATTTGTGTACTTCTCAACATGCTCATATCTTTCAGGACGGGGGCCAACAATGCTCATGTCTCCGGAAAGAATATTAAACAACTGAGGAAGTTCATCAATACGGCATGCACGAATTACTCGACCAACCTTTGTAATACGATCATCCTTCTCTCCTGCCGGATGAGGACGTCCATCTTTCTCAGCATCAACGATCATAGAACGGAATTTGAGGATCATAAAATGCTTTCCATCTTTAGTAACTCTCTCCTGTCTGAAAAAGACAGGGCCATGATCTTCAAGTTTAATTGCCAAAGCAGTAATCAAAAAGACAGGACTTAATATAACAACGGCTAATCCGCAAAAAACAACATCAACTACTCTTTTCCAGAATCTCTGCCAAAAGCTCATTCCAAGATTTCTACTGAGATAAAGAGGAGTATCAATAATATTCAGGCTATCAGATGACTTAAGAATAATATCTGAGATTTTGGGGATGAAATATACTCTCTTGTCTTTTTCAAAACACTTTTTGATAACAACATTTTCAATATGTGCAGGTACATCACTGATCAATATGCTACTGCAATTATCAACTATGGTGTCTATGTCAAAATCAGGATCATCATAATAAATTTTCTTTTCAACATGATATTTCTGAGGGATTCCGTTAATCTTTCTCTCAATATCATTCTCATAATTGCCGTAAATCATAACGACCGGCAAAGGCTTAACAAGTTTTCTGTAAATGTTTACCATCAAAGCAACGGTAAACATAAGGACAACAGACTGGCAAAGTGCTAATAAAACATATCTCCATGCAAATGCAAATACAAATCTGAAATTGTTGAGAATCGTAATAGAAACGAGAATCTCAATAAAGTCCGTAAACCAGCAAGTAAGAATAATACTTGCAATATGCTTCGCCTTGCGTTCTACACCAATCTGGAAAGCCTTAAGGAATCGTCCGTTCATAAGGAAAAGAACGACATAAATAATGGAAGCTAATCCAATATTTCCTATACCTGACAAGAAACCTGTATGATTGTTGTCTTTAACATAATCAATCCAAATGACAAGAAACATTGCTAAAGCAAATGCTGTGAGGATTAATGTGCACAAGCCACGATAAAAATACCTGAACCTTACCGTTTTCTGAAATGCCAAAATGCTGTTATTACTCTTCCTAGTCATAATAATTTTCCTTACCGAAATTCAAATACCCTCTATAATTAATTCAACTACCCGTTTATAACTTTGATACTATTTCCAATCCGATCTTGATCTTTGATACTCTGCCAAACATGCTCAATTCTATTATTGCTGTTCTCTTATGTCTGTTAATCGACTTTATAAGTCCCTCTTTGCCAATTAACGGCCCCGATAGTATTTTTATGCGTTCCCCTTCAATAATTCCTATCGAAGAACCAAGCACACCATTGTTTGCATAAGCATTTTCTATAAGAAAGACTTCCTCATCATTTACTGGAGCAAACCGTTCATCAGCTGACAAAACCACAGCAAACTGATCTGAATGCCTGATCCGTTCTGCAAACGCTTCTATCCTTTCAGCATCTGTATTAACAAACAGATAGCCGGGAAATAACGTCTTATGTACAGTTTTCCAAACACCATTTATCTTTTTGTTTTGGTCAATAAGCGGAACAAAACAATCATCGTAGTAATCCGCAGGAACATAATCCTTGATCCATATACCAAGTTTCTGCTCACACCCGGTTGTTGTCCAAATAACATACCACATGACAGATATGTCTCCTTCCGACCTAAAGCCATAAAACTCTAACACCGCTTATTCCGGCATCAGAGAACTCAAAGCTATATGTCCGGTACTGTACACAACGCGCACCTGAGGCGACGATTGATTCGAGTCTTTCTTACACAACAATTATACATTATTATTATTTATAATATTTTAGGGGAAATACACAAAACACTAATAGGACAACAAACAAATAGTATGTCAGTCGCCCTATCAAATCAAAAATAATTTATATTTATATGCTATTTACGGTTCTTTTTCTTAGCCTTTTTCTCAAGGTACATGGCTTTGTCAGCTTTACTCATACAACCCATGAGCTCATTCCATTCTGTTAATTCGCTAGTACCTATACTTGCTGACAGCTCATATTCATACTTACCGGAGTTGTTTATTGCCTTAAGGTTGGTCCTTACACCTCTAATAAACTGACCTACGCGACCGACATCGTTGAGTATCAATACAGCGACAAACTCGTCTCCGCCCATTCTGGCAACAAATTCCTTGGAATTCAGAGAATTATAGATGCATTTAGAGGTTGCTTTAATAGCCTCGTCTCCCGCTGTATGACCAAATGTATCATTTATATACTTAAGACCATCCATATCGATGGATACTATCGCAAGATCACAGACTCTGTGTCCGTCTTTATCAAATAATTCAGTGATCTTCTTTTCAAAACCGATCCTGTTTAGCAATCCTGTAAGAGAATCCTTGGTATATAGATCCATGATATCGGCAATACCAAAATACTTCTGATAAAGGTCAAGCTTGTTGATCACCTGACCAGCCTGCATAAAGATAAACTCAATTTTTTCATTAATAAAGCCTATTTCCTTGGTATCTACCACTAATACAGCATAACCATAGATTACATTTTTATTTGCTACAGGGAGGAATATAACGGTTCCAGTCGTATCTTCAAGGAATCCGTCAGGCAAAAGCCTATTGCTTGAGAATGGTATAGAATCAGTAACGATTTCACCTTTTTTATCAAGATACCCGCTAAGCAGACGGTCGTTCTCGCGATATCTGCAAAGGAAACATTTCTCAACATTCGAAGCATTTTTAATGCTCTGAAGTATTACTTTGACCAAAGATTCTCTTGTAAGAATCTCCTCAAAGTCTGCACTTAAAAGCACATACTCTCTCATTGCTTCGATTGAGTTAGACTTTGAAAGTTTCAGATCACGAAGAGCCTGATAGACATCTCTTCCGGAATCTTTGTCACCTGTACTCTCACGAACAACAATTGTTCCGGGCACATTTACATATAGATCCTGAGTCTCATTAGCATACAACTTCTCCAAAAGATCCATAGCAGCATTAGCCAGAGTCTCTTCTGAAATTTCAATTGTAGTAAGAGATGGTATATGATCACCCGCATCAGCAATATTATCAATACCACTGATCATAGTATCACCAGGAATAGAATAACCTCGTTGTATGAGCTCATCTATGAGAGTTATAGCTTCATAGTCGTTCGAACAAATAATCGCTTCTGGTAAATTGCCGTCATCTTTTATAAAGAAATCCGCAGTTTCCGGGCCTTGAGTTATCCAATAGTTACCGTGGAATATCATGTCCTCCCTGACTTCATACCCAGCATCACGCATAGCATCTTCAAAACCAGCTCTTCGTTCAGCAGAGTCCAATAGCTCATCTCTTCCTGTGACAAAACCAATATCACCGGTCTTACATTTGGAGATAACATATTTAGCTACTTCATACATGATAGCTCTATTGTCAGGAACAATATTGAAGAAACCATTGATCTCGGCTCTAATGCAAACTATCGGCGGAGCATCTGTATCAGCTAACAACTCCTCAACCAATTCCTTGGAAAGACCCGCCTGATCTATTGTATCAGCACAAAGAATAACACCATCATACTCATGAATATCAGGAAGAGAGAATATGCTCTTATAACCGATTAGCTGCATAGGGTTCATACTCGGGATCGAGCAATTGCCGAATACGTCAACCCTATGGCCTTTTTTTCTGGCATAGGCATCAATACTTCTGATTATGGACGCGGAGTAGTCCCTGTACATGTCTCCGATAAAAGCACATATCTTCATATGTCTATTATAGACATCAATAACTGATATCTGATAAAGAAACAATGAACATTAAATGAATATTAACTGAATACTGCAGCTACAGTCTTAAAGAGAACTCCAAAATCTTTAAAGAAACCAAATTCCTTGATTGATTTCAGATTGTATGCCATTTTAGACGGAAGTATTTCATTAACGTATACTTCATCCGCATCAGAAGCATTCTCTAACAACTCTGCTTCGTCCTTATACTCGATACTTGCAATAGACGTAATTCCGGCTGGCATAAGCAGCGTAGCCTTCATCTCGTCACTATACCGGTCAACATATTTGACTACTTCAGGCCTGGTGCCGACAAAACTCATATTACCTGATAAGACATCAAACAATTGAGGAAATTCATCTAATCTGTGATCTCTTAATTTAGATCCGACTTTGGTAATCCTGACATCATTGTCAACAGTAACGCTGCTCCCTATCTTATCAGCGTTATTTACCATGGTTCTGAATTTATGTATCCTGAACCTGGCACCATAGGAAGTAACTCTTTCCTGTCTAAAGAATACAGGTCCTTTAGAATCACATTTGATCATGATCGCAATAATGATCATTGGAATGCCAAGCAGGATTATAAGGTCCAGTGCAGCAAAGATATCAAATAGACGCTTAAAAAACAGACCGGCCTTGCGTCTCGACAACGCATCATAATAAGGCCTTACGACCTCAGTTCTAATGTCATCAGGAAGCTCGTCCCATTTAGGAAGAATGAACCAGCGATTAGGCCTCAAAGTCTTATTGGAAGGCATCTCAACAACCTTTTACGATATCCGTAAAACAATCAATGATATATTGAACATCCTCGTCAGACAGCAAAGTGTGCAAAGGAAGTGTTATCTCATTCTCATAGAGATGATAAGCATTGGGGAAATCATTGATGTCTACACCTCCGCCTTTCACATGAGCACACGATTTATAAGCAGTCATCATAGGCAAAGGTTTATAGTGCACATTGCAGGATACACCCTTTTCTGCCATCTTTACGATAATCTCACGCCTCTTAACATCGGATGCACCGGGTATCCTCACGAGATAAAGATGTCCACTGTAAGAGAAATCCTCACCATAATGCTTTATATGCTCGAGTTTTAAAGATTCACACATCTGATCATAAAGCCCAATTATCTCTTTACGTCTCTTCAACATGCCTTCATAACGATCAAGCTGTCTCAATCCGATGGCAGCCATAATATCAGTCATATTGCATTTATATAGAGGCTCAATGATGTCATATTCCCATGAACCCAACTGAGATTTAGCTAGTGCGTCTTTATTTTGTCCATGAAGACTATATAACTGAAACCATTTATAGATTTCGTCATTATCTATGCCGTCAATATCTCTCCAGACACTGGCTCCGCCTTCAGCAGTAGTCAGATTCTTAACAGCATGAAAAGAGAAAGATGAAAAATCAGCGATACTTCCGGCTTTCTTGCCATGCCATTCACTGCCCAGCGCATGAGCACAATCGGCAACAACAGCAACTCTTCCTAAAGCTTTCTGTATTCTCATTCCAAGATCGCTCTTACCAGAGGGTTTGAACAACGTCTTTTTGCTTTCTACAACTTGATAGATCCTGTCATAATCACAAACTACACCGCCCAGATCAACAGGAATAACAGCTTTAGTTTTCTCTGTGATTGCAGAAGCCAAAGCATCATAATCCATCTCCGGATTATCTTTCTGCGAATCAATAAAAACAACGGTAGCGCCCACATGTATTGCTGCTGCAGCAGAAGCAGAATACGTATAAGCAGGAACGATTACCTCATCGCCTTCACCGATGCCGAGAATTCTCAGATTAAGCTCTTCTGATGCTGTAGCTGAAGCAAGACAAACACATTTAGAAGTCCCAACATATTCAGCAATACGCTTTTCTAATTCCTTGGTTCTGGGACCTGTAGTTATCCATCCGGATCTAAGACAATCAGCAACTTCAGCTATCTCGAGCTCACTGATATCCGGCGGAGAAAATGATATCTTTCTTTTTGCTATATCTGTAGACATATTATTTCGCCTCTGATGGTTTATATGTTTTAACTATTTGAGCAACAATCTGCTTAATGTCATCACTTTCAGATTTAGCTGCCAAATCAAGTTCTTTCAGCTGTTTTTCAAACTGTTCATCATCCATAGGAATAGGCTGAGCGATAGAGATATCCTTGTTCTCTTCTGTCTCTCTTAAGCCTTCTTCATCCATAAGGCGCTCTTCATAGAGCTTCTCTCCGGGTCTTAACCCTGTGTAAACAACCTTAATGTCAACATCAGGTGTCAGGCCTGAAAGCTTAATCATTTTACGTGCAACATCATCTATCCTGACAGGCTCTCCCATGTTAAGAACGAATATCTCGCCGCCTTTGGCATATGCACCTGATTCCATGACCAAAACTACTGCTTCAGGTATGGTCATGAAATATCGAATGATATTCTTATCCGTTACTGTTACCGGTCCACCATTAGCAATCTGTTTCTCGAATATCTTCAGAACAGAGCCGTTAGAACCTAAAACATTACCAAAACGAACCGCGGAGAATGTCGTTCTGACATTAATCTCACCTTTATCAAAGAGGACTTGAGCCCGGCGGTCCATCATCTGGATGACCATCTCACAGATACGTTTTGACGCACCCATAATATTGGTCGGATTAACAGCTTTATCTGTAGAGATCAAGACAAAACGTTTAACACCATATTTAACAGCAGCTTGTGCCATCTTATAAGTTCCGCCGACATTGTTCTTAATTGCTTCATTAGGCGATCCTTCCATTAACGGAACATGTTTATGAGCCGCTGCATGGAAGATAATATCAGGTCTATATTTCTCTAATACGGAATTAACTCTATTGGTATTTCTGACAGAACCAATAAGAGCAATAAGATTTAGGCTATCACCATATTTAGATCTAAGCTCTCTTTCAATCCAGAAAGCATTATTCTCATAGATATCAAATATGATGAGCAGTTTAGGCTTGGCCATGGCTATCTGTCTGCAAAGTTCTGAACCAATAGAACCACCGCCACCGGTTACCATGACAGTTTTATCCGTGATATATTCTCTTATTCGCTCTACATTTGCCTTTACAGGATCTCTTCCGAGAAGGTCGATAATCTCAACATTTCTGATGGAATTAACTGTAACAGAACCATCGATCATCTGATAGATTCCGGGGATGATCCTTACTTTACACCCAGTCGCAGAACATATATCGAGTATTTCTTTACGGTCTACGCCTTTGGCATCAGGTATAGCAAATATAATCTCATCGATATTGTAATCCTCAACTGCATTTTGAATATCGACACGGCTTCCTACAATAGGAACTCCGTCTATTTCTCTGCCAATCTTTACTGGATTATCATCAATAGCACAGCATACTTTAGCGTTTACGTGCCTGCTCATAACGATTTCATGAATTACATCTTTACCACAAGCACCCGCACCGATGATCATTATGTTGGAGCAATCTTTGGTGACAGAAGTATCTTTACGTAAATAATTCAAGAATCTGAAACTGAATCTCACGGCTGTAGTAGTAACAAAACCGAATATAATCGCCATTACCCAAACAGATATAGGCAGACGTCTAAACCCTGTAATACGCTCATCGATCACTTCGGCAATAAATACTATCAAAGTAAAACAGATCCACGCTTTAACGATCCTTTCAAATTCAGAAAAAGAAGCGAACCGCCAGATGCTGTTATACATCTTAAAAACAGCCATCAGGACAATGATCAAAACAGCGCAAATCGGAATAATAATTAATGATTGCTGAATGTATATGTCTTCGATTTTAGTGAACTTAAGATCGTATCTTATAAGAAGAGCCATCGAGAAGCTCAAAACGATCATAACAAAATCAAGCACTCCAATAATGAGTGCTCTATACACCCAGTGCCTGCTCTTTATAGGTCTTGTCTTAGTATTATCCGTCAATTTTATACCCTTAATTAAATAATAATTGCTCCAATAATCTTCGTGCCGCCATTTGAGAGAAGATTTATCTCATTCTCTACAACAGGCTTTAATGAATATTTTCTCTGCTCAATCAAAACGATTCCGTCATAATCAGGAACAGACTTAAGCACTTCAGGATTATTAAATATATCCGGCTTAAAATCACCCTTTAATCCAAGTGCTTTTACAGCCTCGCTCATAGTCTTAGAATCGCCGGTACCGGTAATAAGAACCTTATTCAAATCCTTTGTTAAATTCGAATAATTGGCGCTTATAAGACCATTGCAATTCTCAACACTCGACTTAGTGTCATCTTCAGTTTTAACATCAATAAATCGGATAAACTTTGATCTCTTACCCAAAGGCTTCATAACACCAATTTTCTTAATCTGTAAAAACAAACCAAAGAACTGCGCCTGAGTAAGTATCTTCTTGCCAAAGATATAACCTATGACAACAAACACAGCTATCAACAACGCTCCGGCACCAAAACCAATACCAAGCCACATAAGATTAGGACCGATCTTTGCTTTTCGATTAGTAACAGTTTCTGAATACTCAGTTGGAATACCATCTACTGCAACAACTTCGTGAGTATTAATATAACTTATGAGAATAGATTTATCAGAAAGGCCAAGATCCGTAGATATAGCACCAAGAGTTTTATTGTAAGAATTTATTTGCTCCTGCAATGTATTAATATGTGCTACGCGGCTATATTGAGCATCTCTTATTCCGCTATCTTCCTTAGATATTTTTTGTGTTCCAATAAGAGAAATTGTGTGAGGCGCAACACTTTTATTTAGTTCGTTTTGTACATTAAAAATCTCAGAAAGTATAACCTCTAACGTTTCATCAACAAAGTCACGCGTAGGACCAATAATAGATAAATAAATGGAACCTGTTTTATCTGAATAATTATCAATAGTTATTACTGTATTATTAGCAGCCGTTGTACTAATAGAAACTAGTTCTCTTATATAATCAGGTGTTGACCCTATATTTTCTGCATAACTATTCATATAATCGCCAAATCTAATATCTCGCTCATATGCCGAAAACAAAGCATTATCAACACCATTTGAATTGTCTTTTTCAACTGTTAGTGTAAGTTGAGCAGTAGCAATATATACATTATCAGGATCAATTTGCATATACAATGAATTGGAAATTGCAGACTGTTCTTTGACAATTTGATAATTCGTATTGTCAATCATCTCAATAAGAACCTTAGCTCTTTCAACCTGCTGAGCACGGAGTTGGTACTGAACATCCGACTCTCCAGCATTGAGTTTCTTTGATAAATCAAGAACATCATTTGACTTAACCGTCTCAACCTTGCTGAAATTTATGTAAAAGAGACCTGCACCGGCTACTAAACCGACAATGATCATTAACCAGAGTTTCTTTAATATGACGTATAATACGTCTTTAACCTTTATCACATATTCATTATTTGACGGATCCATTACACAGAACCCCCATATTATTTTTATATAATCGTTAGAATTATAAACTTCTTATGGTTTTTATACAAATCAGGCATATTTACACGATTTCAGACATAAACCTGAAAAGTGTTGTAGTTTTAACACAATAGAACTCTAAATCATTATATGTAATCAAATGTGATAAGATTCTCCTAACAAGTGATTATTGGAGGCTTTATATGACACTATCCCAAGATGAATATACGTTTCTTAAAAACCTGATCGGTATTGAGAGCACCGGTGCTTCCGAGGTTAAAGATCCAGGTCTGGGCACCTTACCCTATGGTTCTGCTCCCTTTTCGGCTTTAAAGTTCTTCCTAGATGATGCTTCAGCTTCAGGAATGAGGACAGGCATTATTGAGAACCGGGTCGGCTGGTGTGAATTCGGACCCGCAGATGCAGATCTTATAGGTATCGTTTGCCATTTGGATGTTGTACCGGCCGGTGACGGTTGGACGACTTCTCCTTTTGAGCTTAATTTGAAGGATGGAATCCTATACGGCAGAGGCATTGTTGACGATAAAGGTCCTGCCTGTGCTTCTTATTTTGCCATGAAGAGACTTATGGCTTCCGGGTTTATGCCTTCAAAGAGGATCCGTCTGATTCTTGGTACTGATGAGGAACGTACATGTTCCTGTGTTGAGACATATGCCGAACTGGGTGAGATACCTTCATTTGCAATTACTCCGGACGCCGAATTTCCTGTAATTTATGCAGAGAAAGGCATTTTGCATGTAAAGATTGTTAACTCATCACCTTCAGCTTTAAAGGCCATCGGCGGTTCTGCTGCCAATATGGTTCCCGCCTCCTGTTCTTGCACAATTGACGGAGTTGAATATTCAGCCAAGGGCAAGACGGCCCATGCTTCAAAGCCTGAACTGGGTGTAAATGCTATATTTGAGCTCATTAAGCAGCTTGATACTGCTTCCGTAGACTATTCAAATTCACCTTTATTGAGCTTTATCAGTAAAGAAATCGTATATTCCTCACCTGCAGAATATACAGGCTGTTCTGTAACAGATGAGTCAGGAAACGTAACAGCCAACCCTTCAGTTTTAAATTGTTCTGATTCAGGTGAATCACTTGTCATTGATATCAGATGCCCTGTCACATATCAGATGTCTGATATCGTAGCCAAATTATCAGCTACCGCTGAATCTTACGGACTGACCGTTGAAGTACTGAATCAGATGGATCCTCTGTATAAATCCAAGGATCTCCCTCAGATTGCCTTGCTTACCGAGATCTGGAAATCCAACATGCCGTCTTACAGCGGATATAAGCCTGAATATTTATCTGAATACACAGAACCCATTGCTATTGGTGGCGGTACTTATGCACGACATATGCCTAATACCATTGCGTTCGGTATACAGGCTCCCTGGCAGGAAGATCAGTGTCACCAGGCAAATGAATGTAGGGTTTTATCAGATTTTGAAACTGATATCAAGGTAATGACAGAAGCGATAATGGGCCTGTCCGAATACTTATAAGATTTTATATTGCTTATTAAATAAAAAGCGCTGACCTTTGAAGATCAGCGCTTTTTGTTTTATAAGACTCTTCTTACCGAACCTATTTTCCACTTGGCAGATGAATAACAGGATTCAACTACACCGGTTGCAGAAGATTGAGCATGTACATAAGTATCGTTGCCGACATAAAGTCCGGCATGCTCCATGATACCGTCGCCTTCTTTATCAAAGCAGATAATGTCGCCGACCTGGATATCATCGGGATCTACCCATTCGCCGCAGTAAGACTGGCTTGTAGCACCGTGAGGCAGATAGATTCCATAGTATGTCTCATAACAATACATAACGAATCCGGAACAGTCAAAACCATCAGGTGAAGCTCCGCCATAAACATATCTGCATCCGATAAAGCCTCTTACATATGAAGCAAATGATGACCAGTCGTCGCTTTCGTAATAATCCTCGTCATCGTCATCATCATCGTAATAAACCGGCTCAGGAATATAAGGTTCATCTTCCTGAGTAAAGCTTGCCTTTACATAATATCCGTCAGCTGACTTATACCAGCCGTTATCTGTCTCAGCAACTACTTCGATCTCTGAACCTGTAGACAAAGTGGTGAGCAAAGTATATGAGATACCCGGACCTGTTCTAGTATTAAGGGCTGTGCTCGCATATACGGTATAATCAACATCCCACTCTTCCCAATCGGGACCTGAACTTGTCTCCGGTTCCGGATCGGGTTCAGAATAAGGTTCCGGATCAGGTTCTGTATAAGATGAACCATCATCGTCATCATCATCGTAAGATACATCTTCAGGTTCATCTGTTGTCTCAGGCTCTACAACGATCTCTTCAGCTGAAAGATGAGAATTCATTATGTAGCCTTCTCTTCCGTCAGGAAGCCTTACAAGTGACCAGTCCTTTATATAAGCGATCCTGGTTACTGTATCGTTAAGCTTGAGGCTGATTACATCATCCTGATTCTGTTCTTCATCATCTTCAGAATCTTCACTGTCTTCTTCGCCTTCTGCATTTTCAGACTTAGGAGCAACAAGAACGGCATCACCGTTGATCCAGTACATAGAACCATCATAAGAAATAGGATCTAAAGGATCTGTTCCAAATTCAGCAGCTATATCTGAATAAGATTTAACAGCAACGATCGTATAATCATCAATATTAAACTTAGCGTTCTTTAAGCTCATCGGAACATAGCCGGTATTCTCGGCTTCTTCATATGCAGGTGAACAAAAGTCATCAAAAGTGACAGCATTAGGACCGATCAGAGACGGGCTCTGAAGATCGATCTCTTTTGAAGATCCGCAGTTATGAGTAGTAACAGATCCGACAGAAACACTTGCCGCAACAACAGCTGAAACTATCTTTACCGCTTTCTTATTAACCACTGCATTTCCTTTCTGCTCTTAGCGCATAATCTTGATGATATTTTAACATTCAACTTGTAAGGAATAACGAATAATTCAAGCAAAACTCGGGCATTAGCACAAAATGTCACCGGTTTGTAACCTAAAACGCAAGAATGATTGAGTTTTGGACAGATTATTTGAAATTAAAAACCCTGCCGTACTGATGACTGCAGGGTGATTATATTTAATTTGGTGGCTCACTGGAGGTTCGAACTCCAGACCCCTTGATTAAAAGTCAAGTGCTCTACCGGCTGAGCTAGTGAACCATTTGGCTGGGGTGGCAGGATTTGAACCTACGAATGCGGGAGTCAAAGACCCGTGCCTTACCCCTTGGCTACACCCCAGTGTTTCGAGGCAAAAAGTTGGGGTGGGATATGGGATTCGAACCCATGATATCTAGTGCCACAAACTAGCGCTCTAACCAACTGAACTAATCCCACCATTTCAGCCAATTGCCTTGAAATTATAAAGAAAAGGTCTTTTTAAGTCAAGCGTTATTTATTGTAAAGTGCTTTATTGCGTGTATATGCTTTGTTGTACTATAATTCGACAGTAATAAACAAAAGAGGTTATTTATTATGGAAGAAGAATTATCTGTATCTTATATAACAATGCCTAAGGGCTTTAAAGCTAACGGCGTTTCTGCCGGTATGAAGTGTTCTGATCCTGCAAACATCAATGAAAGCGTACCCAAGTATGCGGTTCTTGATATGGGAATGGTTTATTCTGATACACTTTGCAACGTTGCCGGTGTATACACATCCAACCTTGTTAAAGGTCATTCACTCGTAAGATCAATCGATATTATCGAGAATAAAGGAAAAGCAAAGGGCATCATCATTAACAGTAAGGTTGCCAATGCAGGTGTTGGTCATGCCGGTGTTGAAGATGCTGCCAAGGTTGCTGAGACCGCATCTTCCCTTCTCGGTTGTGATCCTACAGAGATCCTTACAGCTTCAACAGGTGTAATCGGTTCTAGACTCCCGTTAGATAAGATGACCGCAGCTATTCCTTCACTCGTAAACGGCCTTTCAGCTGACGAGGAAGCTGCCCACAATGCAGAGTATGCCATGATGACTACTGATACTGTTCCTAAGGAAGTATCCGCTCAGATCGAACTTACAGACGGAAAGACAGTAACTATCTCAGGTATGGCTAAGGGTTCAGGTATGATCCACCCTAACCTTGCAACCATGATCTGCGTTTTCACAACAGACTGCGGGATTGAATCTGCTTTATTAAAGAAGATGCTCCAGAAAGCAGTTAAATATACTTTCAACAGAGTCAGTGTCGACGGCGACACTTCCGTCTGCGACATGGTTACAGTATTTGCTAATGGCGCATCCGGGGTTTCCGTTGAGGAAGGCACAGAGGATTACGCTTTGGTTGAGTCTGCTCTCTGCAAACTCTCTGAAGACATCGCAAGAATGCTTGCGTCTGACGGCGAAGGCGCAACCAAGTTCGTCGAGATCGAAGTTCACGGCGCTAAGGATGAGAAAGATGCAAAACTCATCGTTACTTCAGTAGCAAGATCTCCTCTTTGCAAGACCGCATTCTTCGGTGAAGATGCGAATATCGGCCGTATCCTTACAGCTGTCGGTTATTCCGGAGCTTCATTTGATCCTGAGAAGGTCGATATCAGACTTTCCGGTCTTCTTATGTATAAGGATGGTGCTGCAGTTAACTTCGACGAGGAAGAAGCATCCAGGCTTCTTGCAGAGCACGATCTTAAGGTTGATATCACTCTCTACGAAGGCGATGCTTATGACAGAATGTTCACTTGTGACTTCTCATACGATTACGTTAAGATCAACGGAAGCTACAGGACATAATTAATTTATTGCATCAGGTACATATCATATTCGAAGCATAAAAAAGCTCCCAAAGGAAATCCCTTGGGAGCTTATATTTTGTACTTGGTTAACTGAATTACTCTTCAGTCTTCTCTTCTTCCTTAGCTTCTTCAGCGGGCTTGGGCTCAACCTTTACAGCCTTGGATGCGAGATACTCAACTGTCTTTCTGGCCTTGATGGAATCCTTGATGAATGCGGAATCATCACCGATTGACTTCTTAACTTCCTCAAGATCCATCTTGTAGGAGTTAGCGATCGTTGAGAGCTCTTCGTTGTACTCTTCGTCAGTAACCTCAGGATCGATCTTCTCTGTGATCTTCTCGATAACGAGTGAAGACTTAACTCTTACTCTTGCCATAGGCTCAAGGGACTTCTTGAAGTCATCCATTGTCTGGCCTACATACTGGAGATACATATCAAGGCCGATACCCTGGTTGGACATACGTGCTGCCTGATCCTGAGCCATCTGCTCAACTTCGTTCTGGATCATTGATTCAGGGATGTCGATCTCGCAGTTGTCACATACGGCACGAACTGTCTCGTTCTCGAAGCCTGCCTTGTTGTCCTTGTCAGCTCTCTCCTGCTGCTTTGCTCTTATATCAGCCTTAAGCTCGTCGAGAGTATCGAACTCGGAAACGTCCTTAGCGAACTCATCATCAAGTTCAGGAACGATCTCTGTCTTGATAGCGTGGATCTTTACGTTGAATGTAGCGTCAGCGCCCTTGAGGTCTTCTGCGTGATAGTCTTCAGGGAACTTAACTTCGATAGTGAACTCTTCATCAACGTTGTGGCCTACAACCTGCTCCTCGAATCCGGGGATGAAAGACTTGGAACCGAGCTTGAGGTTATATCCCTCGCCCTTGCCGCCTTCAAAAGCAACACCGTCCTTGAAGCCTTCGTAATCGATAGTAACTGTATCGCCTTCCTGTGCAGGACGGTCAGAAACTTCTTCAAGAGAAGCGTTTCTCTTTCTCATACGCTCGATCTCAGCATCAACATCCTCGTCTGTAACTACCTGATCCTTGAAAGGAACTTCAACGCCCTCGTACTGACCAAGCTCGAACTCAGGCTTAACGTAAACAGAGATTGTGTACTTGATGCCCTCGTCATTGATGTCCTGTACGTCCATCTCAGGTCTGGAGACAACCTTGAGGTCATGCTCCTTAACTGCTTCAGGATACTGCTCGTTAGCAATCTCGTTCATAGCGTCCTCAAAAAGTACGCCCTCACCGTAGTACTGGCAAACGAGCTGATAAGGAACCTTACCCTTACGGAAGCCGGGAACCTGGAAACGTTTCTTGTTCTTGTTGTAAGACTTCTTTAAAGCTCCGTTCCACTCTTCCTTGTTAGCCTGAAGGCTGATTACTACCTGAGAGTGTTCTTTCTTCTCAATTGTGGATGCCATGTTATATCCTCCAAATAAATAATATATAGATTAATAGCCGAGTATGAATTGTATCACAGCGTGGTTAAGAAAAGCAATATTATAATACGGTAACTTGTATTCCCTTTAAGACATCAAGTGTAGCCTGATGAAGCTTGGGGTCAAAAGAAGCCGTAAGTTTAGAGTCTACTATTACCTCTGCCTCAGGCACAGCAGCTTTTGCAATTACGGCATTTGATACTACACAGATGTTTGAGACAAGGCCGCAGACTTCGATGCTGCTGATGTCTTCTGCATTTTCTTTTAAGTATTCTGCAAGCTCGATACTTCCGAATGTGAGCTTTTCGAAGCATTTCTTGCCTTCAAGCAAAGGCTTTAATTCATCACAAAGACTGTGACCTTCTGAACCTTTAATACAATGAGGTACCGGAAGGTTCTTTCCTTCCTGGGTCTGCATGTAGTTCTCAAAGTGGGTATCGAGCGTATAAACGATCTTATTGCCTGCTTCTTCGAATTCTTTTATCTTGGCAGCAATACCGGGAATGATCTTCTCTGCTCCGTCAAAGCCGAGAGCACCATCGATGAAGTCTTTCTGCATATCAACAACAACGAGTACCTTATACATGTAACACCTCCTGCAGATATTAAAAAAGCTGCTGCTAACGCAACAGCTTTGTGTATGGCGCGCCTAGCAGAGCTCGAATCCACAACCTTCTGATCCGTAGTCAGACGCTCTATCCAGTTGAGCTATAGGCGCGTATAAAGCATTGGTTTCCCAATAGCCTAATAAGTTTATTACTTGAAGCCTTGAATGTCAATCATGATTTCGTTAGAATAACTCCTATCGTATAAATGGGAGATTAATTATGGGAACTTATAATCCTGATTCACAGCTGGTAAAAGACCTTGCACTTATAAATTGCAGAGAGTTGGGCGGTATGCCTTTGGCCGGCGGAAAGGCTTTCAGATCAGGGTTATTCTTGCGCTCCAGTTCTCCCGAATGGCTTAAGCCTGACCAGATTGATGCAGTTAAGGCTTACGGAGTTAAGGCTGTAATCGACCTTCGCGCCACCGATGAACTTAAAGGTACCGGCAACCCTTTTGCTGAAGATCCTGATGTGGAGTTTTATAACATTCCCTTATTTAACGGCGACCCCAATGGTGATGATGACAAGACTATGGAGTTCATAATCAACCACACTTTGGGTGATTACTATGTGATCATTGCCGAAGAAATGGGCGACCGTCTGGCAGAGATAATGCGCATTTTGCTTAACTGTTCAGGTCTTACCCTTTTCCACTGTGCACACGGCAAGGACAGAACAGGCGTTGTAGCGGCTATTCTCTATCTTCTTGCAGGCGCATCAAGAGAAAACATCATCAAAAATTACGCCATCTCATATGAATATCTGAAAGATTTCCTTGCTCCGTCCATAGCAAAGCTTCCCGACAACATGAAGCACATTCTTAAATCGGATGCACATAACATGGAGACTTTCCTTGATTATATAGACAGCAAATGGAATGGAGATGTAGCTAATCTCCTTATAACCAATGGACTAACAGAATCTGAAATAGCTGCTCTTAAGACAAAGATCATCGCAGATTAACTTACGTATTCACCAAGCTTGATGGTGGAAACGTTGCCGTACTCATCAAACTCAAAAGACAGCGTGAATTCACCGTCACCATTTTTAAATGAACCCGTATATCCGCATTCATCGAACATCGGATAGACCAGAAGAAGCTCTGCGATGTTCATTCCGATATAAAGGTCCTCGGATAACGAGAAAACAGATTGTTTCCTGAATAATACTGAAGAAAGCCTTCCTGATGTCCACTGCCCGTTCTCGATCTCGGCATCAAGGCGTATTGTCATGCCTGAATAAGCAAGGATAACCTGATCTTCCGTATGTGTTGACACAATGGGGTCTCCCAAAAGATAACGGATCTCACTTGATGTATAAGTCGAACCCATTCTGAGGCTTGCTGAACCCTCTCTTGAGAAACGGAGTTCTTTTATTGATGCCGGGATATCATCTTCTACAAGGAATTTGCCGTCTGACTTAAGTCTCAGTTCGACTGTCTTTGATACGATCTTGGTACCATCGGAAGAAAAAACTTCAGGAATGACATAAGTAATATGCGTCGGTGAGAAAAGCTTGATCTCATAATCAGATGAGGCCGTCTTAACCTTGAGCCTGTAATAGTCTGCTATATACTCAGCCTTCGCATGGATAACGGAATTAAGATAGATATCCGAATTATAAGTAGACTTGATGACTGCCTCAAGACCGTCAACGTTACCGTCATCGATCATCTCAAAGTAGTGGTTGATATAAGAATACGCAAGCATCGAGTCAACAATAAAGTCACCCGGGAGTGAATATGCGTTTTCTTTCTTAGAGAGCATAAACCTTACAGGCGGAGCACTCGGATCCCTATCCTTAGAATAACAGAGCTCGACGACATCCAGGTCGCCATATTTGTAGACGGACTGAAAACCGTCCATCTCGCCGCTGTCGATTGATGCAAAATATGCCTGCTTATCCTCTTCATTCAATATCCTGAAAGAATCAGGAGTGCCGTGTTCTGATGCGTTCTTTCTTAAAATAGAACAGTACTCTGAGAACATTGAATATGAAAGACCGTCAAGCTGGTTCTTTGGAAACTTGGCATAGCATTCTGCAACGTTGGCATCACTTATAACCGCATTAGTTACAAGCCTTGCAAGTTCGGCTTCAGATAAGGGCTTCTGTGTAACACCGTGGGTAATATTATCTATTAATTTACATCCGGTAAGTCCCAAAACTCCGAATACTACGGAAATACACATGATAACAGCAAGTGCCCTTGTAAGAGCTCCTTTAAATGTCTTTCTGCTGTTATCTTCCTTGTGCACTGTTATTCCTCTCTGTTCCTCTTTGCCTGTGCCTCGAAGAGAACTACTCCTGCTGCAACAGCGGCATTAAGGCTGTTAACATGACCTGACATCGGAATGGATACCGTGAAATCACAGCATTTTCTGACGCCTTCTCTCATGCCGTCACCTTCGCTGCCGATAACCACTACGAGGTTACCTGAATAATCAGCATTGTGGTATTCGTAGTCGGCATTCATGTCGGTACCGCAGACCCAGAAGTTCTCTTTCTCCTTAAGTCTTGTAAGTGTCTGGGCAAGATTGGTTACCCTCGCGACCGGCACATATTCGATGGCACCCGCCGAAGCCTTGGCTACCATTGAATCCAATGCAACAGAACGTCTCTCAGGGATGATGACGCCGTCAACGCCGCAGCAGTCAGAGATCCTCAGGATAGAGCCCAGATTATAGGCATCTTTGATCTCATCCAATGCTACGAGAAGGGCCGGTCTGCCTTCTTCCCTGCACTTCGCTATTATCTCATCAAGATCGGCATAACTATGAGGCGCAACTGAGGCAATAACGCCCTGATGGTTATGCGTGGCACTCATCTTATCGAGGATCTGTCTTGTAGCTCTCGTTACAACGATGCCGCGCTTGTTTGCCTCATCCAAGATCCTGATGAGTCCGTGATCTAAAGGCTTGTCTCCCTCAGGCTTTAAGATCCAGATCTTGTTGAAGTCCCTTCCTGCTGCCAAAGCCTCAGTTACGGCATTTCTGCCTTCGAGCTTATCTGTTGACCCCTCATTAGTGAAAGCATCGTCCTGACGCGGACGTCTTTCCTGGGGCCTTGCACCTTCAGGTCTTCTCTGTCGCTTATCCTGGTTAAAACGTCTCTTGCCTTTATCCATTGTTATGTCTCTGTTTTCTTAGTTATCACGCCGTCACATATATCAAAGCTCTTATAGATCAGGTATTCCATCCTCGGCTCCTCGTTATTGAGGAAAAGATAGCCGATAAGGGCTTCAAATCCTGTCGCATACATGTAATCAGCATGGTTTGCGTTCTTGGATACGGCATGAGGATTTGAGTTCTTGCCGCGTCTGAAGTAATCCGATTCGGTCTCAGTCAGTTCGTCTGCCAGTACTCTTATGCTCGCAGCCTGGGCTTCTGCCGATACATAACGGACCGTGTTGTTATGCATCTTGTTGTTACTGCCGGCACCAAGAGTCGCCGACTTGCATCTGGCATAGAGTTCGTAGATCGAATCACCAATGTATGCAAGTACTAACGGCGAGACTTCTCTTAGGTCCTGTGCAATGAACGGCTTTATCATCAGTTACGCCTTCTCGATCTTAAAGCCGCCGGGTACGTCTTTTACGGTATAGCCCTTAGCCTGGATCTCATCTCTGATCCTGTCAGCCTCAGCATAGTCCTTGGCTTTCTTTGCTTCTGCTCTCTTATTTGCAAGTTCTGTGATCTCTTCAGGGATCTCATCTTCAAGATCCAAAAGGATTCCCAAAACGCCTGTAAGCTCAACGATCTTATCCCTTGCAGCCTGAAGAGCTTCCCTGGACACCTTTGCTTCCTGTGCGCTTGTATTTGTCTGACGGACAAGGTTGAAGATATCAGTAACTGCATCAGCGCTGTTGAGGTCATCATCCATGTGAGCCTTGAAACTGTCGGTAGCTGCTGCTACGGCATCATTAAGAACCTTATCAGCTTCCGGCTCACCTGCAAGATTGCCGCTGTTAAGTACGAAGTCTGCATTTCTTACGCAGTTGGAGATCCTTCCGAGGCTCGTCTGGGCTGCTGCAAGAAGCTCATCAGAGAAATTGATGGGGCTTCTGTAATGACCCAGAAGAATGAAGAATCTTACGACATTATAGGGATACTTCTTAACGATATCCCTGATCGTGAAGAAATTGCCCAAAGACTTACTCATCTTCTCGCCGTCAATGTTGACGAATGCGTTATGAACCCAGTAGTTGCAGAATGGGCAACCGTTTGCAGCTTCACTCTGTGCGATCTCGTTCTCATGGTGCGGGAAGATAAGATCCTGTCCGCCGCCGTGGATATCGATGGTATCACCCAGGTACTGCTTGATCATGGCAGAGCACTCAATGTGCCAGCCGGGTCTTCCCTCACCCCAGGGTGAACCCCATGAAGGCTCGCCTTCCTTCTTGAACTTCCAGACTGCGAAGTCACCGGGATTCTTCTTGCCTTCGTAAGAAGCCTTGCGCTCACCGCCGCCTGCTGCGAGCTCATCGAGGTTATAGTGTGAGAGCTTACCGTAATCAGCCTTCTTGGTTACGTCGTAGTAAACGCCGTCACCTTCGATAATGTATGTGAAGCCCTTCTCTTCCATTGCTTTGATAAGACCGATAATGGCCTTCATGGAATGAGTTGCTCTGGGCTGGTATGTCTGTCTCTTGATATTGAGACCGTCAGCATCAACGTAGTATTCCTTTATGAATCTGTCAGCAAGTTCTTCAACTGTGATGCCCTCTTCGTTGGCACGCTTGATCATCTTATCGTCGATATCCGTGAAGTTCTGAACGAAAGTTACATCGTAGCCGGAATACTCAAGATATCTGGCAAGCGTATCAAAAGTAACGAACGGTCTGGCATTGCCGAGATGGAAATAGTTATAGACCGTAGGGCCGCAGGCATACATCTTTACCTTGCCGGGCTCTATTGTCTTGAATTCTTCTTTTGTTCTTGTGAGTGTATTGTAAAGTTTCATAGTTGATCTCCTGTCATATTGAATTAGTTGGTTAGATAAAAGCCAATATCAACATCGACAGGATCTGCTATTAATAAGCAAAAAAACAACGCCTGCCACAATATGGGCAGCCGAGTCAAATGCATTCAAATTGTTTTCTTCAACAAGAAGTTCCATTACTTCTAACCTTCCGATAACCCCCGAAACAAAGTGGACTCTGATTGACACCCGGAAATCCAGGGCGGTGCTCAGGTGTCAGATCTCAATAGTCCAACTTACAAGGCTTTACATCAAAAAGACAGGCCCAAGCTCCTTATTACGTCATGTAGGTCCAATTTAGAGGCCACCATGCTCGAGTTAACTATATTTTAATATAAAAAGCGGGATATGCCAAACTCTTCGTTTAGGATATCCCGCTAAATTTTCTTGATTTATTGAATCTCAAATCATACTTTGAGTTCTACTTCGCTTACCGCAAGATCATCCTTATGAGCTTCGATCAACGGTCTGACACACTCTGTGAGGAATGCATCGACCTGCTCGGGACAGCGTCCGATATAAAGCTTGGGATCTCTGAGCTTGATAAGTTCATCCATCGTCATGCCGAACTTGGGATCTGCTGCGATCCTCTCAAGAAGGTCGTTGGGCTTGCCTTCGTTCTTTACAACGGAACCTGCCTCCATTGAGAGCTGGCGGATCTCTTCGTGGAGCTCCTGACGGTTTCCGCCCTTCTTTGTAACTTCCATCATGATATTCTCTGTCATCATGAACGGGAGTTCGTCAAGAATGTGCTTCTCGATCATCTTGGGATAAACAACAAGACCGGAAACAACGTTTGTATAGATACCGAGGATGGCATCAACTGCAAGGAATGCCTCAGGAACTGAGATTCTCTTGTTTGCAGAGTCATCAAGTGTTCTCTCGAACCACTGCTCTGAAGATGTCATTGCAGGGTTAAGAACATCAGCGATCACATATCTTGAGAGAGATGCGATTCTCTCGGATCTCATCGGGTTTCTCTTATAAGCCATGGCGGAAGATCCGATCTGGTTCTTCTCAAAAGGCTCTTCAATCTCCTTCAAGTGCTGAAGAAGTCTGATATCGTTGGAGAACTTGTGAGCGCTCTGGGCGATTGCAGCAAGAGCGGAAAGAACTGTGTAGTCGATCTTTCTTGAATATGTCTGGCCTGATACATAGTAGGACTGCTCAAAGCCCATCTTCTGGCAGATCTTCTTGTCGAGCTCTACGCACTTTGCGTGATCACCGTCAAAGAGATCGTAGAAGGAAGCCTGAGTGCCTGTAGTACCCTTGCATCCGAGGAGCTTTAATGAAGCGATGGCATTTTCGATAGTCTCAAGATCAAATACAAGATCCTGAAGCCAGAGGGTTGCCCTCTTACCTACTGTTACGAGCTGAGCCGGCTGGAAATGAGTGAATCCCAATGTCGGCATAGCCTTATATTTATCAGCAAAATCAGCGAGCTTTGCGATAACGACTACAAGTCTCTTCTTAATGAGCTCCAAAGCTTCTCTCATAATGATGATGTCAGTATTGTCGCCAACATAGCAGGATGTTGCACCGAGGTGGATGATGGCATCAGCACCGGAACCTTTAACCTGCTTACCATATGAATGAACATGAGCCATTACGTCATGACGGCGGATCTTCTCTTCCGCAGCTGCATCTTCATAATCGATATCATCCTTGTGAGCCTTAAGATCTGCGATCTGCTCATCTGTGATATTAAGGCCTAATTCCTTCTCTGCCTCTGCAAGTGCGATCCAAAGAAGTCTCCATGTACGGAACTTCTTGTCAGGCGAGAAGATGTACTGCATCTCCTTACTTGCGTAGCGGGAGTTTAAAGGGCTCTCATATGTATCTTTGCTCATTATTAAAGATCCTCCAACAATTTATCCACTGCTGTGATTTTAGCACAGATCGTAAGGATTCTGATGGCTTTCTCAATATCTTCGACCACGGGGAACGAAGGAGCAAGTCTGATGTTTGAATCCTGGGGATCCTTGCCGTAAGGATAGCTTGCACCTGCAGGAGTAAGAGCAACGCCTGCCTCCTTGCACATGGAAACGACCTTTGTAGCCGTTCCGGGCATTGCATAGAAGCTTACGAAGTAACCGCCCTTAGGGTTTGTCCAGTGCCAGAGATCGTCAAAGCCGAGCTCTTCATTGAGAACTTTCTGGCATTCTTCGAACTTCGGACGAAGGATAGCGGCATGCTTCATCATGTGCTGGTATACAGCCTCAGCATTAGGAAGAAATCTTGCGTGGGCGAGCTGGTTTACCTTGTTGGTGCAGATCGTCTGAGTATTTAGATACTTCTTTGCATATGTCATGTTGTCCTTGTTGCATGCAAAGCAGGAAATACCGCCGCCTGCAAAAGTGATCTTTGAAGAAGATGCAAATTCATATACTCTGTTTGCGTGGCCGTAAGACTCACAAAGTGAGAGCATGTCAGGAAGCTTGCCCCATTCGTTTCTGTCTTCAGAAAGATGGTGAACCACATAAGCGTTGTCCCAGAAGATCCTGAAATCAGAAGCCGCAGTCTCCATCCTGGCAAGTCTGTCGCATGTCTCTTCGGAATATACGATTCCGTCAGGATTGCTGTAGCAAGGAACGCACCAGATACCCTTTACCTTCTCATCTTTAACAAGTTCTTCAACGATGTCCATGTCAGGACCGTCTTCAGTGATCGGAACGGGAATGAGTTCAAAGCCTACTGTCTCTGTAACTCTGAAGTGTCTGTCGTAACCGGGTGCCGGGCAAAGCCACTTTCTGCCTTCTACCTGAGCCCAGGGCTTAGGTGAATCAACTTCTCCGAATACCATTGCACGCATGATAGCATCGTACATCTGGTTAAGAGATGAAGAATTGCCCATGAAGATATTGTCTTTATCGGTACCAAGGATCTCGCCGAACACAGCCCTGATCTCTTCGATACCTTCAGCGATACCGTAGTTTCTTGTATCCTGCCCCTTAGCGGTCTTGAAATCGCCGTTAAGTACGTCATATATATCGTTGGAAAGGTCCAGCTGAAGCGGGGACGGCTTTCCGCGTGTCATGTCGAGAGTGAGATTAAGTGCCTTATAATTCTCATAGCGTTCGTTAAGTTCTTGTCTTTGCGCCAAGAGTTCTTCTCTTGTCATGTCACGGTAACCCTTCATGATCGGCCAACCTTCCTTAAAATGAATTTTTGCAAATTGAATCTTGCATTTTTGGCATAGTGGGTCTTTCCCAAAACCTCACCAATTATAGTCTATTGCTTAATTAAAGCAATAAACAAAACTTGTCAAAAAGGCATTTCTGATCATCAAAAATGCATTTTGTATCAAATTCGGCACTTTGCACATCAAAAAGGGACAAAATCGATGTTGAGTATATTACCTTGCGCATCGTGGGTAACCCTTATCACCTCGAATACGATGTTCCGGTCGAACAGATCATTCTCGTTAACGAATCTCTCGGCAGTCCTCATAACCCTGTTCCGCTTTTTCTGCATTACGGATTCAGCAGAGTCAGGGAAACTTCCGAGATTACGTCTGGTTCTGACTTCAAATATATGTATATCAGTGTCTTTTTCAGCGATTATATCTATCTCACCCACGTTATGTACTGAATAATTGCGTTTTAATATGTTATAACCTTTATCCCTAAGGAGTCCTGCCGCTGCCTCCTCACCTTTGGTTCCGACATATTGTTTGAATCGTTTATCATTCTTTTTCATTTATGTTTTCCTTATGTTTTTTTGATTATTTTGATTTTTGTTGTAATGCACGTTTTAGAAGAATAAAATCTAAACACAGTAAACGATAAGGGATATTCTATGATCGCCGGCACTCCAGACATTAAGACATTTTTTGAGACGCTCGATGAATGCGTTGATTGCAAATTCAGCGAGAAGTTTTCTAAATATGCTGATTATCTTTCGATAGCTAAGATCGAAGATACGCAGTACGTCGGCGGCAAACCCATCAGCAAGAATGTCGATTACCTTGCCGATAACGTCGGTCAGGAATATTTCGAAGTTACTTTAGGCAACGCTGATTCCGTTATCACGATAGTAAGATTCACTTATACACAGTTTCCTCCCCAGTTCACTGTCGAGCAGGAAGAATTCAAGTGTATCTTCAAAAACAGCGTAGCGGGCAAGATTGCCGTAAACCGTCTCAGCACACAATATTCATTCATCTACAACAATGATATTGAGTTCGGAATGTATAACGAGAATTATCTCTTCAACAGATTCGATGAGATGTTCGCTACAGGCGTTGCAACAAAATATTCAGTTGCGTTCATCAATATCAATCACGTTAACCAGCTCAACAGATATTTCGGTTCCGACATCGCAGGTTCTGCCATCAAGCTGTTCGGTGCAAAGCTCAATTCTTTCCCCGATTACGACAGAGGCGAATGCGCAGTGCACTTGGGCGGAGATAACTTTGTTGTCGTGCTCTACACTTCAAGACTCGCAGAGCTTGAAAACTTCATCGCATCCGTTCCCGTCTCCCTTACATACGGCGGCGACAGGTTCGAGCATATATTCAGCTGCAGGGCAGGCATTACGACTATCCGCCCCAGCCACCGCTTCGGCAACCACGTTATGGGCGAATGCTCACAGGCATTCAGCTATTCAAAGAAAAACAATGTCGATATCGTCTACTATTCAGAAGCGATCAACGAATCAAACCATAACAACACAGAGACACTTACCAGGGCATTAAATGAGAATAAGTTCCTCATTTACTACCAGCCCGTTATAAGCTTTGAAGACAAGCCCTGCCTCCATGCAGCTGAAGCATTGGCAAGATGGCCTCTTGACGGCAAGATCATGTCTCCGCAGGAATTCATCACCCTCGCTACCGACTCAGGCATCGTTACCAAAATCGACTTCTATGTTCTTGAGAATGTATGCAAGAACATTAAGTCCTGGCAGGAACATGGAATCCCGGCCGTACCTATCACGATCAATTTCTCCGGCCGTCATCTCTTCAATTCAGCTATCGCAGACAACATCCTTGATGTCGTTGACAGATACGGCGTTGACCACAAGCTCATCGGCATCGAGTTCTCCGAGCCTGACTTCACACAGAGAATGCCGGTCTTAAAGGACGTAAGCCACACTTTGAGCGAAGCAGGAATCCTCGTTACGCTCGATAAGTTCAGCACGGGCCAGTCTACCCTTACGCTGCTCCACGACATGGATGCAAGCTACGTTAAGATCGGCGCCGACAGATTTGACCCTGAAGATCCGAAGGGCCGTATCATTACTAATGACATGATCAATCTTGCCAATGTACTTGGCTATAAAGTAATCTGCGAAGGCGTTGAGTCACAAAAACAGGCCGACGATCTCATGATGTGCGGCTGCAACCTCTTCCAGTCCTTCTACTACGACAAGCCTTTGTCTGAGAGATTCTTCGTTAACAGACTGCAGAATCCGTATTACGACATTGAGATTACCAGGAAGGAACCCGAAGAGATCTGATCTCTTATTCTTCTTTCACTCTTATCAGATATTTGTGCTATATTTATTCCTATAATTTTTGAATTAGAGGTACTGCTATGATTTCCAAGAAAATGATCGAATCCCTCAAGGGCGGTTCTGAGATCCGCAAGATGTTCGAAGAAGGCGGAAGACTTAAGGCCATCTACGGAGCTGAAAACGTATACGACTTCTCTATCGGCAACCCTGACTTGGAGCCGCCGAAGGAAGTTTTCGACGCTCTTAAGGATCTTGCAAATAATCCGACACCCGGAATGCACGGCTACATGCCCAACGCAGGATATCCTTCCACAAGACAGGTCGTTGCCGAGAAGCGCAGCAAGGAATCCGGACTTGAGATCGGACCTGACGCTGTCTGCATGACTGTAGGTGCCGCTTGCGCAATGAACGACGTTCTCCACTCACTCTTAGATCCTGAGGATGAGGTCATCCTTCTTGCTCCCTATTTCATGGAATACAACGGCTATGTTGCAAACCACGGCGGCAAGGTAGTCATCGTTCAGACAGACGACAAGTTCATGCCGGTCATCGCAGATATCGAGAAGGCAATCACTTCTAAGACAAAGGCGATCATCGTTAACTCACCTAACAACCCTTCCGGCGTTGTATATCCCGCTGAGCTTCTTACAGAACTTAACGACATGCTTAAGAAACAGGATCACACGATCTATGTAATCAGCGATGAACCTTATATCGATCTCGCATACGACGGAGCTACAGTTCCCTGCGCACTCAAGTATATCGACAATCTTATCATCTGCTTCTCATGGAGTAAGTCACTCTCACTCCCCGGCGAGAGAATCGGTTATACACTTGTATCACCCAAGTGTGCTGATTATGCCGAGCTTACAGGCGCCATCGTCCTTTCCAACAGAACACTCGGAAGCGTTAACGCTCCCGCTATCTGGCAGAAAGTTATCGAGAAGGCAATCTACGCTAAAGTCGACGTAGCAAACTACGAGAACAGAAGAAACCTTCTCTATTCAAACATCGTAGATGCAGGCTTTGATGCAGTTAAGCCTAACGGCGCTCTCTACATCTTCATGAATACACCTAAGGGACTTGAAGACGGTGAGTTCGCAGCAATCTGCGCAAAACACAATCTCCTTCTCGTTAAGGGTTCAAGCTTTGCACGTCCCGGTTACTGCCGTCTTGCATTCTGCGTTTCTGAAGTTTCCATCAGGAACTCAAGAAAAGCATTCTATGCTGTCGCAGAAGAACTCGGCATCAGTCACAGAAAAGAGCAGTAATCTCTTATTCAGTTACTTATCAGGGGTGAACGGCATATGCCGCTCACCCTTTTTAATTAATTCTTATATATCCTATTCTTCTTTACCTCTATTGCTATTACCAATGCTACTGAGCCAATGAGAACAAAAGACACTCCGAGGCAGATTACAAGCTCATTTTCCGGAATATCGCCTAACGAAGGGATATCAGCATCAGGCGTATCAGTTATCTTTGGCAGCGAAGTAACATTAAGGCTCTGCTCAAGGTTGTTGAGATCTTCGTGAGCAAGAATATGTATGTCTTCAGTCTGCACGCCGGCTTCGATCTCTTCAGATGTTGACTTATCGTAGATATTCTCGATAACAACAACCCGCTCGCCATCTTTAAGCGTAGCCGGATCAAACTCGATCGGCACTTCGACCATACCAGCATCAGAATCAGGCACGAATTCCTGAACTGCAATTACTTCAGCGCCTTTACTGATAACGGCATCTCCTGATGAGGTAAACACCGAAGCCTTTGCATAATAAGTCTGACCTGCTTCAAGATTCTCATAACTTACGTGGTCTACTACAGTTACGATCTCATCGTTTGTAAATGACTTTGCACCTCTTAATGTGGTTGCATAAGTAACACAGGAAGGTCTTCTTACAGTCTGCTGCTCATCGTTCAGATCTGCATGAGAGACGATAAGCGCACCCGTCGTTGCTTCATGCAGTTCTTCAAATACAACGATAGAAGTCTTGGTAAGAGGAACCATTACATCCTTAAATGTTATAGTCTCCTCACCGTCTTCAGTTTTTGCAACAAAAATCTTTGTTACCTCATACGTCTTTCCCTCAGCATCTTTAAAGATCTCACCTGTATCAGCATCGTATAAGACTCCTGTCAGATAATATTCTTCACCCGGATTTAGATTCGTATACGTAACGATATCGTTTAAGGATACGTATTCTTCATAGACAAAGATATGGGTTCCTGAATTGCTGTCAGTTGCAGTTGTCTTTATCTCAGGCACACGTCTTACTACTGTCTGGTCAGCATCGCTGATATCTTCATGGAATGCGATACGGACATTATTCTGTTCTTCATACAGGCTCTCAAATACAACTATAGATATCTCTTCGTAAGGTATAAGCACATCTTCAAATCTGACGGTTACACTTCCTGATGCCGTACCATTTGCAATGACAGAATTAGATGCATCAGGAGTAAACTTTACTGACTTTGTATATGTATCACCCTCTGGATCTGTGTAGATCTCTCCTGTCGTTGAATTATATAAGATTCCGGTAAGCGTGTATTCTTCATCAGGGATCAGGTCTTCATAAGAAACCTCATCTTCGATCGTTACCTTATCTTTATAAGACATATAATGGTTGCCGGTATCTGCATCAGTCGCAGTTGTCCAGATCTGCGGATTATACGGCTGGTCTTCAAAATTCATGTCGTATGAGTTTTCAGAAGTTACGGTAAACTCATAAACAGCACCGTCCACAAAGAACCATCTTCCGCTTATAAGTTCCTTTGCATAGTAATCGCCTTCAGCAAGTTCTATTCCCTTATCACCTGTCTTCCATACCTTATCCGGTTTAACCAGTGAATTGTATTCAACTTCAGATAATTCGCCTTTAGAATCGAATGTAACTGTACAGACAAGCCTGTCGTTTGTTTTGTAATAGATTCCATACTTAGTTCCGTTAAGAGAATGAACCCCGTCTATTAAAGCCGAATTGGCTGTTGCAGATTTCTGCGGAGAATAAAATCCTGTCTTCGCCTGCTCATTCAATACTATCTCTGAATTGGATATCATACTGTATACCGAGTTGTCGTAAACATATCCCATTAAGGCATTTCCGCCTCCGTCAGCAACATACATAACCAAAGGCTTATCAGATCTCAGATAACCGTCCGGTGCAGAAACTTCAGTAACTTTATAAGTTCCTAACGGAAGAGCATTAAGCTTACTGAAATATCCGTTCTTATCTGCAGTTTTAATAGTATTTATATTGAGGGTAACAACACCATTCGCATTGGTCACAAGATTTACAGAGGCTTTAGGCGAAGCTGAATTCAGTGCTGATATATTGGACAGGTTTCTTATGTCAGTCCTGTCGTAGTATTCGATGCGGAATACAGCTCCTGCAAGTGATCTTCCTGTTACTAAATTCCAGCCGCCTGCGTCCTGCTTGATCAGCGATAAGGAACCTGACGACGAGACAGCCGTATCCTTTACATTAAGTGTAACGACATTATTCACGGATGAACTTAAGTTTACCGTGTACTTGGCAGGGTCGAGCTTATATCCTGTTCCCGGTGTTACCTCCTTAACATAGAGATTCGAACCGTCTGCTAAAGGATTCAAAGTATATTTTGTTGAAGTTCCGTCCGCATTGATCTCGAATGTATAGATCAATGAATCATCGGATGCTTTATATAGACCATATTTTGCACCGGCAAGGCTGTAACATGAATTACCGCTAACTAAAGCAGTGTCAGAAGAAGCCTTCATGACCGTGATCTGTACAGGAGTTGCCGTGACATCTCCATGTGCCATATCCTGAAACGAACCATTCCATGTGGATTCATAGATCTCGCACCACCAATTGGTAAGTGTCAGTCCTGGAATAGTTATAGTACCGGTACGCACTCCGTAGATATAATCCATATACTCAAACATGAGGTCACCGAATCCCTGATTGCCGGGCCATTCGGTTGTCTGGTCTGAGTAATACCAGTCCATCGCATAGTGCGTAACGATATACATTGAGCTGGCATCTTTTACGAGCAGCATCTGATCATTTGGGTCGTGGGATTTCCACCACGCAAGGCCGTATTCATATAAGGATCCGCCAGGACCGAACGCTCCTGCAGCCTGGATCATCTGATATTTTCTGCTGTCTGAATCTATTCCTGACAAATATGAATATGCCTGATATTCCACATTATCAGGAGACGGTCTTGAATCCTGAATACAATATAGTGCCTTGTCATAATAAGACTGCTGGAACTTATCTCCTTCAGGTTCATCGTCAGCGTAGTAAAAGCTCCTGGACCAGTAGCCGGCATTGGCGATCATGTTGACAGTATCAATGTGATCGTCCTTGTGGTAAACATAGATATTTTCTCCGGCAATAGATGAATCCGTGCCAAACATCACTTCATCATCTTCTGCTCTGAATACAAGATGGAACTTATTTTCCGGCTCAGGTTCGAGATAACCTGTTGCAAGTTCTGATTCCCTGCCTGAAATAAGCCTGCCCAACGCTTTAGCTGCAGCTTCAGAAGTCGATTCTGCAATTGCATAGAAATCTACTGCGTCACCATAGTTTGAATTCCCGTTTAAGATTCCGTCTTCATTTACCGCGCCGACAGTTATTACCCCGTTTATTCCTGCCGGAAAATAATCCGCTGCATCTGTTCCGTTATTTCCCGCGGATGCAACTACAGTACTGTTTGTGCCCTCAATAAGTGTTCTGAACAGCTCATAATTACCGCAGTCCCTGACCGATATGGCCATAAGGATATAATCGGCATTCATCTCTTCAGCCATCTGTACGGCAGCATAGACATCTGTCATATATCCCTGTCCGTTATCACCAATGGCCTTGATGGAAATGATATAAGCATCATTCGTCTCATCAAGGATATAAGAAGATACGGCCGTACCATGTCCGTTATAGTCATTGGGATCTTCGCCGATAACAGAATACTTCTCATTAGCAATATCAGATCCTGTATCTATAACTGCTACTCTGACTGAAGCTTCCGGATTGATTTCCGCATGCTTTATTGGCAGATCCCAGAGGCCGCATATTCCGAATGTACCGTCAACATCGTATTCATATCCTTCATCGCACAGTGACTGGGCAGCATCAGACAAACTGTCCTGTGAATCAAAACAAAGGATGTAAGTTCCATCGTAATAAACGCCTGACGAAGCATTTAAGCCTTCCAATTCGTCCGATGTATCTACGATTATTCGCTCAGACTCCGGAAGCTCTGATACAGTTCTGTAGTACTCATCAGAATCTTCAGCAAAGACTATATTTGTTGAAGTTTCTTCAATTACACTAACTACGGTCTCTTCCGGCTCATTGTTCATGCACGGTTCAACTTCTGTAATCACCACCTGTTCATCTGAAGGCGGTTCAGTATCAGGAGTAAACTCATCAGCCAGGACCATTAACGATCCGTGCATAGAGCTTACTGTTAAGACCGATGCAACCATGCATGCAATCAATTGCTTTTTTCTTACCATCTTTTTACCTCTCTTTTCTCCGTAATAAGGCAATAAAAAAGCAGCCCTTTCGGGCTGCTTTAAGTGAAAAAAAAAGATCTCCATTCGGAGATCCTTAATCGATCATCTGATCAAGCCGTCTTTTCTCGCGCGAGCTCTCTAACTTTTTCAATCGGAAGACCAGAATATTCAGAGATCTCCTCCAAAGTTAGTTTTCCGCTGCCGATCAACTTCAAAGCAATTACACAGGCATTTTCATTTCTGCCTTCATTTCTTGCTTCTTCTCTTATCTCATCAAATACTGAACCCATACTCTCAACTCCTTCCGCCGATTCCTTATATTTCTTTACTCTGCTTGACAGTTCTTCATAACACATATCATCAGCTTCAGTACAATAAAAATCATTCATCAATCTGCCAAGCGCTGTATCTTTGGTTTTTATTGATCCATTCACATATATTATATGCTCTCCGTCATTAAAATCTACCTTACCCGGCTTATGAGGCATCCTCCACAGGATCAGTAACACGGTCGATCGAACCGTCAACGATGCTGTAACGGTATACGCTGTCAGACAACCGGTCCGATACCCTCACATGTTCCTGGTTGGTCTCCCTGACAAGTTTCACGAGCTTTCCGCTCTCTTTGAAGGTATCGGCTGACAACACGACCAGGTCGTGCACCGAAGAAGGAAGTATATAACAATCCGTACCGATCTTCTTTACTATCTTTCCGATAACGTCAGAATAGATAAGTGCGTTGGCGCCGAAGAACTCATACTCATTGCTGACTACATACACTCTGTCTTTTGCAGGTACAGCTTCCATGTCAGGGAATGATTCTTCGATGTCCTTGTCACACGCTCCCCATTTGCGCATCATGCGGCCCATAGTCTCTTCTATCCTCTCACTCTTAAACGGGAACAGCTTCTTGGTGTTCTTCTTGGCAAGACTGAATAGAAGCTTCTCTGAAAGCTCTTCGATATCGGCAATATCATGAGTGATAAGGAAACCGGATACGCCGCTCTCATCAATGCTTACAATGACTCTGTAAACGATAGTAAGATCCATGAACTCCCTGTGTGGACAAAGGTCGATCATTTCCTGGTTTTCTTTTGTGTTGACGACCTGAAACACGATCTTGTCTTTTAGCGCTGCCAGATCAAGCTTAAGCACGTCTTCAGGCAGATACTTCATGGATTCTTCAAGGTAGATGGCCTGGTTTGCCATGACCTTCTCGAAAGAATCGCACTGCTTGTACTGGTCGTACATTCTCTCCATGTAGAATGTCGGACTGCAGTAAGAACCCTTGTGGCCTCTGGGCTTGATGACAACGCCGGTAAGGACTGTGTTGACCTTGGGAACTTTACGAAGTTCGATCTCACAGCCTGCATACCTCTCAGGCATGTAATCCAAAAACTCTTTCAAAACTCTCTTTTTGAAACTCTCGTAACTCAACATGTTCTGATCCTCCGTATAAAAAAATAGGCATAAAAAAACGCACCCCGGAGGATGCGTTTGTTTGCACTATAAGTGTATATGGAAAACCAGTCTCATTCAATAGTCCAAAGTCTCAATTTTGGCACCCTAATTTGCAAATGTTACGATGACTAAAAGCACTCCGCCCTTTATTTCTATGGCTATCCGGCCATTTTCATAAGTAGGATGGTTGGAAAAAGAAAATGACGACCCGGCATTAAGTTCCGCATTTTGGAGCGGATAGTAAAGACCTTTGGTAGTTACACCGGTAACCGGTCTTGAAAAATCCCACGGTACAAGCGATACAGACAATGGCTTTTGCATACTGCTTATATCTATATCGATTGAATCTTCACCGGAAAGCGGATAGCAGTAAGTGATGCCGTCAGTAATAGTGATCTTCTTGCCCTCGGATTTAAACTTTAAGGCGAGCTGGAGATTTGCAATGACGTGATCTAACCTTCCTGAATCAGGAGTTACCAGAATGACTTCTTCATCTCCGGTCTTGCCTAAGGCGATCTCGGAATCCGTCCAGTCTTTCTCAACAGGATATTTCTCGATGAAAACATTATGGCTGTTAATAAAACCAAGGCCCTCTTCAGATATCGAATCCATGTCGCCTACAACGAGGTCAGGTACGATGTTGTTGCGAGCGAGGATATCACAGCCGCCGTCACAGGCGATAAGGACCATATCTTCATCAGACACTGATAATTCCTTAATAAGCTCTGCCGACTTCTGAGGCAAAGGCCCGCCTGTTACGATGATGTAGCGCATCTTATAAGCTCGTCAATGGCTTTGGCAGGATCTTCTGCGCGGAAAACGCTGCTGCCTGCTACAAAGAGTCTTGCACCGCATTCGTATACATGTCCGATGTTTTCTTTGGTAATGCCGCCGTCTACGGAGATGATGGTGTCGGCGCCCTTTTCATCAATGGCTTTTCTGAGTTTTCTAAGTCTCTCGTCTGAAGAATCAAGATAGCCCTGTCCGCCGAAGCCTGGACATACGGTCATGACGAGGATAATGTCAACCTTGCCGATGTATGGGAAAACCTTTTCGATAGGTGTATCGGGATGAATGGAAACACCTGCGCTCTTTCCCAATGCCTTGATGGAATCGATAACGCTGTCCGGATCGTCAGAACATTCAATGTGGAACGTGATGTTGTCGGAACCTGCGTCTGCAAAAGCCTTGATGTATTTCTCCGGATTGGTGATCATGAGGTGCGTATAGAACTTCATGTCAGTATATTTGCGGATAGACTGGATAACCGGAATGCCGAATGAGATGTTATTAACGTAGTGTCCGTCCATTACATCGATATGGAGATATTCTGCTTTGCTTTCGATCGCCTTGATATCTCTCATAAGGTAGCCGAAATCAGCGGCCAGAATGGAAGGTGCAATTCCGATATCGTTCATTGTTTTCTCCTGTGCTTGTAGTTATTCCTATTATCGTAAAGCTCCGTGTAAAAGCTTGTATATCTCTCATAACGTCCCTGGTCCAGAAGGCCTTCGGCGAGCGCATTCCTTACGACACAGCCGTCTTCTTTGCGGTGTGAGCAGTCATCAAACCTGCATCCTGTTGCAATCGATGTGATCTCAGGATATCCGTAAAGCACATCCCTGTAATCGACGCCCTGGTCTTCCAAAGAAAGCGATGTAAATCCGGGCGTATCGCAAATGAAACCGTCAAAGAACTCATGAAGTTCTACGTGTCTTGTCGTATGTCTGCCGCGCTTAATCTTTGCGCTGACTTCACCCGTCTCCATAAGGTCAAAACCCAGAAGCGAGTTGCAGAGAGTACTCTTGCCTACTCCGGAAGGTCCTGCGAAAGCCGCAATTCCCTCACCAATTATATCCTTCAAATCACTTTTGGTAAGAGGCTTTTGAGGTGCAGAAACGAGAACTTCATAGCCCACCTTAGTATATACTGAACAAAGCCTCTCAGAGTCATCTTCATTAAGATCGCTCTTCGTGAAAATGATCACTGGCTTTATGTCTCTTAATGAGCAGACCAGAAGCATCTTATCTAGAAGCGTAAGGTCAGGTGCCGGCTCCGTAACTGAGAACGTAAGAAGCATAACCGAGAGATTTGCTACAGGAGGTCTTGCAATGAAGCTGGTCCTGTTTTCGATGTCGGTAATGACATATTCAACGTCAGGATCCCCTGACGGCATGATCGTAACCCTGTCACCGATCGCGGGTTTTATTCCCTTTAATCTGAACTGTCCCCTGGCGGCACACTGCGCATAAGAAAGCGTGCCTTCATTAGAGAAGCGGACGGTGTATATTCCGCCCACTCCTTTAGTGATTACGCCTTTAAATGTATCTGTTCCTGCCATCTGATGGTGCCGTTATACCGGAGGATTATTAGGATCAGGATTCTCAGGTCCGGGCTGAGGTTGTTCGGGCGTAGGAACCGGTGTGTCCGTCGGCGGAGGCGGCTCCGGAGTAGGAGTTGCCGTAGGAGCCGGCGTATTTGTCGGGAGCGGTGAGAATACCGCCGTAAATGTCGTTGATTCCTTGACTACGAATGTGTATGTCGTGGATACGGCAAGAGTATTACCGTACTGATCCTGCCAGCAGTCGAACTTAAAGCCCGTAGCAGGTGTGGCTGTAAGCGTTACCTGTGTGTTGAGCTCGTACTGGCCGCCTCCGGTAACCGTTCCGCCTGTTCCGTTTCCGCTGATAAGAACTTTAACTTCGGCCTGCGGAGGTGTGGGAGTAGGTGTACCGCCGTTGACATAGTCATCATGCGTTCCTACATAAAGCTTGACTGTGGACTTTCTCGCAACAGTAGTTCCGGATACAGGATTTGTAAGGATTACATACTGGTCTTCTTCAGCAAGTGCAAGTACTTCAGGTGAACCTTCAACAACATAGTTGAGGCTGTTTTCCGACAGCAATACAACAGCTTCCTCAACGCTCTTACCTACAACGTCAGGAACGACGCTTGATGTAGGTTCTGTTGCATAGATGATGATGATCGTATCGCCTCTTAATACCTGCGTATTTGCTTCAGGCTCGGTCCTTATAACCATACCCGGCTCAACTGAATCAGAAGGCTCAGGTCTTAACGAGAACTTGAGGCCCAAATTCTGAAGTGACTTATAGCAGTTCTCATAGTTTGTATTCGAGTAATCCTGCAATACGATCGACTCATCTACTGAAGATACTGTAATTACAAGATTGCTGAGCTTGTTGGTCGTTGAGATAGTCACGCCTTCCTGGATGCTCTGCGCAATAACGATGCCGGGTTCATACGCATCGGTAACTTTGTACTCAACAGTATAGAAAACCTGGGCATTGTCGAGTTTTCTTATAACTTCGTCTGCCGTAAGTCCGACATAGTTCTCGACTGTATAGTCCGTATTTTCCTCGATCTGCGTAGCGTTGCCGACAGCCCTTACGACAAGAATGCCGATACCTATCAGTACGCCGATGATTACTACAACAATGAGCGCGAGAAGCACGTTATCCCTGAATCTTGAGATACGTCTTGATTCGGCACTCTTCTCGATCTCAGAGATCTTCTCGTACTCAGGATCCTGTCTGAAAGAGATGTTTGTATCAGTATTTGTCGTCTTTTCGGGAACATTCTGGATGACACCGTAAACGCCGTTAGGATCGACGAGCAAAGAATCGAGCTCCGTTACGAGCTGACGCATCGTCTGGTAACGTCTCTCAGGGCTCTTCTGCATGCATTTTGCGATGATGGAATCAAGACCCTTCGGAATGCCCTGCATGAGAGAAGAAGGTACCGGAGGTGTCTCCTGAAGATGCTTGACCGCGATGGCTACGTTGGAATCACCGTCAAAAGGAAGTCTTCCCGTTACCATCTCGAAAAGAGATACACCCAGAGAATAAATGTCAGACTGGGGACCTACGTTACCGCCTCTAGCCTGCTCGGGCGAGAAATAATGAACGGAGCCCATCTGGACACCTGTCATTGTAATTGTCGTTGTGGATGCTGCACGTGCAATACCGAAGTCTGTGATCTTTGCAACACGGTCACGTGAGATAAGTATGTTCTGAGGCTTGATGTCTCTGTGAACGATACCGTTCTGGTGAGCATAGTCCAAAGCAAGACCGATCTGGATAACGATCGGGACTGCATTACGCCAGTCAAGGTGACCGTTCTGGTTGATGAGATCTTTTACGGTGATGCCTTCGATGTATTCCTGAACGATATATCTGAAATTGCCTTCGTGGCCTACGCCGTATACTTTAACGATATTCGCGTGATTAAGAGATGCTACGGACTTTGCCTCAGCATCGAATCTTCTGATGAATTCCTCATCGGATGAAAACTCGGGCTTTAATATCTTTATGGCAACGTTAACACCGGTATTCATGTCGATTCCAAGATATACGTTAGCCATACCGCCTGAGCCTATGAGCTTGACGATCCTGTACTTGTTCGCAAATATCATGCCCTCTGGGCCGTGAACCTGATTTGCCATGTCTCCCCCTATAATTCAGCTATGGGCACTGCCCTGCCTACTGTTACCGTAATATTATCACTGCTCCTGCCTTCAAGAGCCTGGTTTATCAACTTGCCGCAAATTCCTTCAAGGTTATTGCGTTCCTGGGCGCAGGCCTTGAACTGTTCGTTGCTCATAAACGAATAAAGACCGTCTGAGCACAAAAAGACCAAATCGCCGTAACTTATATTATAACTGTAAATGTCAGGATTAAGATACTGATTCTCTCCGAGCACCTTGAACAACCTCGATCTTCCGGGATGAAGTTTTGCCTGAGTTTCTGTAAGAAGCCCCTGCTTTACGAGCTTTCCGGCTTCATTGTGGTCTTCTGTAAGCTTGATGAGCTCGGATGCGTGAAGCATGTATCCTCTCGTATCACCGATATGCGCGATAGTAAGTTCGGTGCCTTTAAGAAGAGCAACAGTAAGTGTCGTGCACATTCCCATACGTTCCCTGTGTTCAAGGCAATTGTGAAGTATCTTGATATTGGCTTTATTGAAGACCGTTTTGAGATAAGAAGGCAGCGCTTCCCTGTCCTTTACGAAAGGAAGGCTGTCTTTAAATTCTTCCAGACAGGATTCGACAGCGATCTTGCTTGCGATCTCGCCGCAAGCCTCACCGCCTACACCGTCAGCTACAGCCATGCAAAGACAGTTACCTACCATCTCATAAGCAAAACTGTCTTCGTTCACGTCCCTGACAGGACCTTTGTCTGACAATCCGTAAGCGTTCATCTCGTTCCCTCAATAGTTCCTCTTCGAAGCTGTCCGCAGGCAGCCATAATATCAGAACCCATCTCACGTCTTATAGTCGCATTTATTCCGCCTGATTCAAGGATATCCCTGAACTGCTTTACCTTTGCGGGAGATGCCGACTGAAAAATGGTTCCGGGCACCTTATTCATTGCAATGAGATTTACGTGATAAAGACCGCCCTTTAAGAGCTTTACAAGTTCTGATGCGCACTGAGGCGTATCGTTGACTCCGGCCAAAAGGCTGTATTCAAAAGTTATCCTTCTGTTCGTTGCCTTTGTGTACTCTTTGCAAGCCGTCATGAGCTGCTCAATCGAATATGCCTTTGCAACAGGCATGAGTTTCTTTCTAAGCTCGTCGTTAGGAGCATGCAGTGACACGGCAAGGTTTACCTGAAGGCCTTCTTTTGTAAACTCTTCTATCTTCGGCACGAGTCCGCATGTCGAGAGCGTGATATGTCTTGCGCCCAAATTAAGGCCGTTGGGATCGTTTGCAAGCTTGATGAAGCGCATTACGTTCTCATAGTTATCGAAAGGCTCGCCAATTCCCATTATTACTACACTGTGGACTCTCTCACCCAGTTCTTTCTGTGTAACGGAAACCTGTGCAAGAAGCTCTCCTGCTGAAAGATTTCTGCCGAAATCTATCTTTGCAGATGCGCAAAAAGCACAACCCATCCGGCATCCCGCCTGTGAAGAAATGCAAACTGAAATACCTGTCTTATATCTCATTGCAACTGTCTCAATGATGTTGCCGCCGTAGAGCTTATATACGAACTTCTCGGTGCCGTCGAGTTTGGATACAAGGTGTTCCATCATCTCGAACCCACCGAAAATAAAATCTTCTTCGAGCATTGCCCTTACATTCTTGGGGACATTGGTCATCTCATCAGTTGATACGCTTCCTGAAGAGAGCCATCCGTAAATCTGGGAAGCCCTGTACTTGGGCACTTCTCTTTTCGCGCACCACTCGGTAAGATCTTTTAGATTCAAATCAAGACAGAACTTTTCTTTCAATGTCAATCTTCCTTTCTGTCTCTTTCCATGCGGCAGATGAAGAATCCTTCACAACCGTCAAGGTGCGGAAGAAGCGTGATCATGCCGTTTGCAGCAGACTCTTTCCTTTCTTCATCCATATAGATATCCTCCGGCAGATACTTAATTATCGGTACCGTGTGGAATCTTTTATGTTCGGAAAGGAATTTCTCAACCTGATTCTGATTCTCATCGGAATTCAGGGTACATGTGCAATATACAAGCGTTCCGCCCGGGCGGACCATCTTTGAAGCATGCTCAAGTATCGAATACTGCAATGGAAGAAGCTCATTAAGCTCATCGTATGTGAACTTCTCTCTTATGTCAGGCTTTCTTCCCAAAAGCCCCAAGCCGCTGCACGGAACATCGCACAGAACAATATCATATGTCTTCTTTGAAGCCTTATCATTTTTATTAATGTCGGAAGCATCAGCACAAAGCGTCTCAATCGAAGTAAGGCCCAATCTCTTGCAGTTATCTCTTACGAGCTGAAGTCTAGTCTCATTGACGTCAACAGAAAGAATGCTTACTTTATTGCTGCACATCTGCGCCATATGGGTAGACTTGCCGCCCGGAGCAGCACAGCAGTCAAGGATCTTGTCAGCGTTTTCCGGATGAGCGATATGTGATGCAAGCATAGCACCCTGCCCCTGGACAAACATGCCGTACTTGTTAAAGCACTCAGTATTCTCAAGGCCGTTAAGGCCTCCTGTTATCTCAACGCAGTCAGGAATAAAACTTCCCTTGATTGCGGTGATCCCTTCCTTTTTGAGTTCCTCGATAAGATTATCCCTGTCTGTTTTATGGGCATCGAATCTTACAGTGATGTGGGCAGGTTCCAAAAGTGCCTTGCCGATCTCTAATGCTGTCTGCTTGCCGAAATCTTTTTTGAAGATACCGTAGATTTCAGGCTTTAAAGCGACCCTGATCCCCGGCTTGAACTGCTCAAGATCTCTCATCTCCGCAGGACAGTCTGCAAACTTTCTAAGAACGGCATTAACATAGCCTGAAGCCTTGTGATTGTATTTCTTTGTAATCTCAACCGCTGAATCCACAGCCGCATAAGCAGGAATGTTATTTCCGAACTGGATCTGCCATACAGCCATTCTGATAACAGTTCTGGAAACGGGATCCATGTCCCCGACTTCTTCTTTTGTAAGATGTCTGATGAGGAAGTCTATCGTGAAAGAATTTGTGAGCGTGCCATAAAGCATAGCTCTTGCAAAGTCGATCTTCTTGCCTTCTTCTGATGCGATCTTATCAGCTTTCTTGATTACGAGATTTGAGTAAGCCTCTTCCTCATATACCAAGTAGAGCATGAGAAAACAAAGTTCCCTCTCATTATCGTCAGCAATCAGCTTTTGCAGCTCCTTCTTCTTGTACTTGATCTCGTCAGACATGAAGCTGCTCCTAAATGATCGGGCTTCCTACCGTGAAGTTATGGGCGCAGTCGATGGCGCGGAGTCTCTTGCCGCCCGGCTGCTGGAGTTCTTTGACCTTGAGAAAACCGTTGCCGCACTTAACGATGAGATTCTCGCCCTTTGCCTTAACAACAGTACCGGGCTTAGAATCCTTCAGTTCGTCAGGAACTGCTGCTTCATCTGCAACTTCGGAATCAAGGACCTTAAGCTTCTTTTCTTCCTTAATTACGAAAGCACCCGGCCACGCACTTAATGCTCTTACTCTGTTATGAATATCCACCGCATCCTGAGACCAGTCGAACTCGCCTTCTTCAGGTCTTATCGGCGGACATGCCGTTGCCAATGCTTCATCCTGCTTTGTTGTATTGAGCTCTCCTGCAACCCATCTGTCGATGATGTCCGGAAGTTTATCGGCACTTGCCTCAGCGAGTCTGTTCATGAGGCTCTCCGTGTGCTCATTTGGATCGATCGCAACTTCAATCTTGTCGATTATGTCGCCCGTATCCATGCCGACATCCATCTTCATGAATGTAACTCCCGTTACCTTATCACCTTCAAGTATCGCGCGCTGCACGGGTGATGCACCTCTTCTAGCAGGAAGAAGGCTTCCGTGGCAATTGATGCAGCCAAACTTCGGGAGGTCAAGAATGCTATATGGAAGGATCTTGCCATATGCTGCCGTAACAATAAGGTCAGGCTCATAAGAAGAAAGCTTTGCAAGCGCTTCTTCATTGCGAAGCGTATCCGGCTGATATACTTCGATATTATTCTCCTGTGCCATAACCTTTACAGGAGGAGCCGTAAGGATATGCTTACGTCCAACGGGCTTATCGGGCTGACATAAAACCAGACGGACATCAAAGCCTGCATCAATAAGAGCTTTGAGATTGGTGCCTGCAAACTCAGGCGTACCCATGAATATTACTTTAAGATCACGCCTGTCCAACACTTAATCCTCGCTGTCTCCAACATTATAGACCTTGCCGTCTACTGACTTATCGATAAAGAGAATGCCGTTAAGATGGTCGTTCTCGTGGCAGATGCATCTTGCAAGAAGGCCGTCTGCCTCAAGCTCGAATTCCTCGCCGTTTCTGTTAAGGGCCTTGATCTTAACGTGTTCAGGTCTTTCAACCTCGCATGTCTTGCCGGGAACTGAAAGACAGCCTTCGTTGTCTATCTGTGAACCTGATGTCTCAATGATCTCAGGATTGATGAATTCGATAAGGCCGTGCTCATCTCCTACGTCAATGACAAAGATCCTTCTCAATACGCCGACCTGGGGAGCGGCAATACCAATGCCTCTTCCCTCAAAATACATAGTGTCAGCCATATCATCCAGGAGTTTGATGATCCTGGGTGTGATCTCATCTACCGGTCTGCTCGTCTTACGAAGAAGCGGATCGCCTTCTATAACAAGATTTCTTAAAGCCATATATATTGTCTCCAATCCATAATTTTCCGCGTATATTATAATTTTATATATATAAATAAACAAGTTTGGGCTATTGGGACTTAGTGCTCAAAATACCTACTAATTCCTTTTATTGGAATTTGGTAGGTATTACTTTCGTTGATATTGTTGCTTTTGCTAGGCTGATTTACCTACTAAATCTCAAAACGGTGATTTAGTAGGCATTTTGCATCGTGTTTTCGAGTCATATTTTCGAAATCGATACCTACTAAAATCAAGAAGACTTATTTTAGTAGGTATCCGGGCAGGAAAACCCAGAATTAAAAAGCAAAAATAATACCTACTAAACCGTTAAATCGAAGTTTAGTAGGTATCAAAGAAATCAATTGGTATTCAGATCACAGATCCCAGGAACTGATGTACTTCTCCTGTTCAGCCGTGAGTTTGTCGATGGAGATGCCTTTGGTGTTAAGAAGGATCTCAGCGACTCTGTTGTCGATGACTTCAGGAGTCTGATAAACGTCAACGGGGAGTCTTTCAGGGTTGTTGGCGATATACATAGCGGACTGTGCCTGCAAAGCAAAGCTCATGTCCATGATCTCAACCGGGTGACCGTCGCCTGAAGCGAGGTTAACGAGTCTTCCTTCAGCGATTACGCAGACAGTCCTGCCGTTATTAAGCTTGTAGCCGATGATGTTGTTACGGAGTTCAGAACTCTCAACACACATCTGCTTTAATTCAGCAACACTTACTTCGCAGTCGAAGTGACCTGCATTGCAGCAAACTGCACCATCCTTCATGGCTTCGAAATGTCTTCCTACTATGACATCCTTGCAGCCTGTAACCGTTACGAAGAAGTCGCCCAACGGAGCAGCTTCATCCATTGTCATTACCTGGTAGCCTTCCATAATGGCTTCGCATGCCTTAACGGGATCTATCTCGGTAACGATGACTTTAGCGCCAAGGCCTTTTGCTCTCATAGCAACGCCTCTGCCGCACATGCCGTAGCCTGCAACGACAACAGTCTTACCTGCTACTACGAGATTTGTAGTGGCCATAATCGCTGTCCATACGGATTGGCCCGTACCGAATCTGTTATCGAAAAGATGCTTACATCTTGCATCGTTAACCGCAACAACAGGATAAAGAAGCTTATTCTCACCCTTAAGGATCTCAAGTCTGTGAACGCCTGTTGTGGTCTCTTCGCATCCGCCCTTAAGACTTGCTGCAAGATCCTGCATCTCAGAGTGAAGGAGCAGAGCAAAGTCGCCGCCGTCATCGATTACGATGTCAGGCTTGAAAGCCAATGCACTTCTTAATCTGTTCCAATAATGCTCTTCATCGTCTCCGTGAACAGCATAGACATTCATGATATCAAGTGAAGCTAGGCCTGCTGCCACGTCATCTTGTGTGGACAACGGGTTGCATCCTGTAAGAGCAACCTCTGCCCCGCCTCTTGCGAGCGCTCTTGCAAGGCATGCTGTTTTCGCTTCAACGTGAACGGAAACAGAGATCTTAAGTCCTGCAAACGGCTGTTTCTCAATAAGCTCAGCCTCGATGGCTCTTAATACGGGCATGTTGCGGTAAGCCCATTCGATCTTTTCCAAACCGGATTTAGCAAGATTTATATCTCTTACTTCGTAATTAAACTTTCCCATTCTTATCTCCTTAGAGGTTTATACGTCTTATGAATTCTTTAACTACTGCACAGCTGTTCTCGGACGCAAGTGCTGCATTATCAAGCACTTCCTGCTCAGAAAGAGCCTGACCGGTGATGCCTGCTGCCATATTGGTAATACAGGACATTGCGGCAACTCTAATGCCCATATGGGATGCGGCAATTGCCTCAGGCACAGTAGACATGCCTACGCAGTCTGCACCAAGTATTCTCCATGCCCTTATCTCTGCAGGAGTCTCATACTGGGGACCCTTGGAATATGCATAAACGCCGCGGCTTATCCTTATCTTTAGGTCGCGTGCGCAATTGACCAGAGTATCCGTAAGCTCAGGATCGTAAACATGGCACTGATCGGGGAATCTCGTACCGAATTCAGCGATGTTGGGACCTCTTAATACAGGCTCAGCATGGAAAGAAAGGTGGTCTGTGATTGCTACAAGTTCAGGTACTTTCATGTCGAGATTAATACCGCCTGAGGCGTTGGTCAGAAGAAGCGCCTTAACGCCCAGTCTGCCCATTACCCTGACATAGAAAGTAACTGTCTCGATCGGATAACCTTCGTAGTAGTGGAATCTGCCGTTCATCATGAAAACGGGCTTTCCGGAAAGCGTTCCGATCAAAAGAGAACCCTTGTGGCCCGGTGCAGTTGATACCGGGAATCCGGGAATGTCCTTATAAGGGATTTCAATGGCATCTTCAGCCATTGATGACAAAGGGCCAAGACCGGAACCCAGTACTATGCATACAGAAGGAATCTCTTTGTCTGCCAAGACACCCCTGATATATTCAGCAGCGCCGTCTACGGTTTTGATAAATTCAGAAATATCGGTAATCATGGAAATATTATATATTATTCTTCTTGATTTTACCGAGTAAAAAACGGGGTATCTTTCATTCCGAAAAATACCCCGTACAGCTTTTAAATCAACTTGTTATTACTTGGCCTTGCCGCAGCAATCCTTGTACTTCTTGCCTGAACCGCAAGGACACGGATCGTTTCTTCCGACCTTGGAAGAATCACGCTTTACGGGAGCCTGAGGCTGGTTGTTGCCTGTTGTACCCTGGATAGGCTTTGAAGCGGACTGAGGTGTTACAGCAGAAGCACTTGCGTGGTTCTCCTTGATATCCTTAACCTGGGACTTAGCCTCAATATGGGTTTCAGGTGTGAACTTCGCTCTCATGATGAACTTAACAGCATCGTTCTGGATATTCTCGTTCATCTCTTCGAACATAGCTGAACCTTCAAGCTTATATTCAACAACAGGATCGTGCTGACCGACACTTCTCATTCTGATGGAGTTGGAGAGCTGATCCAATGCATCGATGTGATCCATCCACTTGAGGTCAACTGTTCTCAAGAGGATCTGACGCTCAGCCTCACGGAATACCTCTGTGGTGATCTCATTCTCTTTCTGGGCAACGAGTTCCTTAGCCTCTTCAGCAATCTGTGCAGCGAGCTCATCGCACTCAGGAATATCCTTTTTATCGTCCTGAACAAGGAGAACTGAAGGAAGCTGGCCGAAGATCTCTTCAAGGAGCTTACCCAGTGAATATCTCTCTGTTGAAGTAATAACGCCGTCAAGAGCAAACTGGTTGCAGATTCTTGAAGCTACACGCTCGATCATCTGGAGATAGATGCCGTGTACGTCTTCACCGAAGATAACCTGTCTTCTCTGTTCATATGTAATTGTTCTCTGTACGTTGTTAACGTCATCGTATTCGAGGACGGACTTACGTGCTGCGAAGTGCATAGCTTCGAGCTTTTTCTGTGAACTGTCGATAACCTTTGTAAGAGATCTTACCTGAAGCTCCATATCGTCTTCGATGCCAAGGCTCTCATAGATCATGGTTACTCTGTCACCGCCGAAGATTCTTAAGAGGTCATCTTCAAGTGAAAGGAAGAACTTGGATCTTCCGGGGTCACCCTGACGTCCTGCACGTCCCTTTAACTGGTTATCGATACGTCTTGATTCATGACGTTCTGTACCTACGATGTAAAGACCGCCGAGCTTTCTTACCTCTTCAGCCTCAGGAGCGAGCTCTGCTTTATACTTGCTCTCAAGATCTGAGAATCTCTTTCTTGCCTCGAGGATGAGCTCATCTTCTGTCTCATTGTGAGCTGTTGATGCAGCGATAAGTTCTTCTGTATAACCTAATCTTCTCATTTCTTGGAGAGCCATGAACTCAGCGTTACCGCCGAGTATGATATCGGTACCACGGCCTGCCATGTTGGTTGCGATAGTAACTGCACCCTTACGGCCTGCCTGGGCAACGATCTCAGCTTCTCTCATATGGTTCTTAGCATTCAATACGTTGTGCTTGATGCCATACTTTGTGAAGATACGTGAAAGGAGCTCTGACTTATCGACGTTAACTGTACCGACGAGTACAGGCTGGCCCTTGGAATTTGCTTCCTTAACTGTCTTAAGGATTGCAGCGTACTTACCGTTCTCTGTCTTGAATACTGCATCGTACTCATCGATTCTTGCTATGGGTCTGTTTGTAGGGATCTGGATAACGTCAAGGTTATAGATCTGTCTGAATTCTGCTTCCTCTGTATAAGCAGTACCGGTCATTCCGGAGAGCTTTGTGTACATACGGAAGAAGTTCTGGAATGTAATGGTAGCAAGTGTCTTGTTCTCGTTTGCGACCTTTACGTGCTCTTTTGCTTCGATAGCCTGGTGAACACCGTCGCTGAAACGTCTTCCCGGCATAAGTCTTCCCGTAAAGTCATCTACGATTATGACTTCGCCATCCTGGACGATGTACTGCTGGTCTTTCTTGAAGTTACCGTTAGCCTTCAAAGCATTGTTGATATAGTGCTGAAGGTCGAAGTTATCGGGATCTGAAAGGTTCTCGATATTGAAGTACTTCTCGGCCTTTGTGATACCGTTTGCTGTAAGAACTGAAGTCTTAGCCTTCTCATCTGTAACGTAATCTGCATCACCTACGAGCTCATCCATGTCGACCTTGTCGTCAGTCTCAACTACGGTGTACTGCTTCAATGTCTTAACGAATGCATCAGCCTTCTGGTAAAGGTCTGAAGACTCTGTGCCACGGCCTGAAATGATGAGAGGTGTTCTTGCCTCATCGATGAGGATCGAGTCGACCTCGTCGACGATAGCGTAGTTAAGTTCTCTCTGTGCGATCTGCTCTTTGCTTACGACCATATTGTCACGGAGATAGTCGAAACCGAACTCGTTATTTGTTCCGTATACGATATCGCATGCATACATGCTCTTACGCTCTTTGTTCGGAATGTCGTGGATGATGAGACCTACGCTCATGTTAAGGAACTTATAAACCTTACCCATCCACTCGGAGTCACGCTTTGCGAGATAATCGTTAACCGTTACGACATGAACGCCCTTGCCGGTAATGGCATTGAGGTAAACAGGCATCGTAGCAACGAGCGTCTTACCTTCACCCGTCTTCATCTCGGCGATACGGCCCTGATGGAGGATGATTCCGCCGATAACCTGAACTCTGTAAGGCTTCATTCCGAGAACTCTCCAGGCAGCCTCTCTGACAGTAGCAAATGCTTCAGGGAGAAGCGCATCCAAAGATTCGCCTTCCTCATATCTCTTTCTGAACTCGTCAGTCTTGCCGGCCAGATCGTGATCTGAGAGCTTGGCATACTCTTCTTCGTATGAGAAGACCTTGTCTACGAGAGGATTGATCCTCTTAAGTTCGTGATCGCTGTGTGTTCCAAAAATACTTTCAAATAAACCCATTTTGTACCTTCATCAATTCTCTTCTTTATTTTGTTCGGCAGCTTCCTTGAGCCTGTTCAATGCCGTTCTGTATCCGCCGTCGGGATTCACATAGCAGTTCTTGACTCTCGAGATCGTCGTGGAGCTTACCTTGGTCGATGACCTGGCTTTGCCACGCGCTCTGCCTGTTGATTTCTTGCCGGAGTCCGCTTGCGTATTTGTCTCTACTTCAGCGGGCGAGATCTCTTTAATGATCTCCTCATAGCTTTTACCCTGTTCGATCCTTCTTACGATCTGCCAACGGTGAAGAAACGAGTGCAATTCGTTGATCGAGCAAAGATCCTTAAAGAACTTATGCATCTCTGCGCTGTCCCTCATTGTCAGCATAGCGTTATAAAGGTCGGTCAGTTCCTCCATTTCGCTCTCAGTAAAATGAGCGTCTTTAATGTCATCCATCTTGATACCCTTTACCTGAAATCACGCTACAACTCTCATGATGTAATCCCAAACGATCTTGCCATAGCCCATATAGATCGCGATAAAGACCGCCGTAAGGACGAGCACAGCAAGAATGCCCAGGAATAATCTGGTAAATATGAGATTGGTCTTGGCTTTTCTCAGAGAATCCCCAATAGAAAGCGAAGCCGTCTTGTCTGTAGTAATCTTTGAATTAGCAAGACTCGGGCGTCTAACGCTGTTATCACGTTTCAATGTTCATACCTCCAAACATACTCATACATAATAACGCATTCTTTATTTTAATACAATAAAGGGATGACCAGACCTAAACATACTTCTCTGAGGTCCCGTATTCGGATATATCAAGTATAACACCGTGTACAAAGGCATATCCCTTTAGTTCTTCCACGGCTTCCCGCCCTGCCTGACCGGAGTTTTCAGGTATTACCACAGTAAGATGTCTGGAATCCACATGATCGACAGTATAAGTCGTACCGTTTATCACGGCTGACTGGGGTTCAAACCTGCTTATTGAATTGATATCGTCCCTGATCTTCTTTTGGATATTAGATGTGTCCTGATAGTAAGGAGAAGTGAGATCTATACTCCTTATGGCCTTAATATCCCCTCCGTCAACCGAATCTATCACCGGAAAGGTTTTCGGGAGATTGGCTCCGTACTGCTCCCTGAAGGCATCTCCCCTGTCAAAATTGCTCAAAGACCAGATATCGTTCTTGTTTGCCTCACCCTCCTGCTGCTTATGTTCTTCATCCTGAAGCATAAGGACAGGCTCGCCATACAGCGGAATAACAGAATAAATGCTCCTGTGTTTTCGCCCGGCCAGCGTAACGACGGAATATTCCGTAGTGACTTCGATTATGTGGTGCTTGTCATTTATCGCGAAAAAGACCTCTATGTCATCAGGCACGAAGAAATCAGAACCGCCGTTTCTTTCTATGCACCCCTGCCTTATCTGTTCTTCCATCGTATGCGAGAACACACCCTGCAAAATGAGTTCTTTGAGAGTGTGACCGGTCACATCGTCTATTCCCAGACCGACCGATGCCACCTTTGATATTACTGCCACTCCCTTAGTATCACCTATACCGAGATCAGGAAAAGCATTTACCGAAGCTGACATAAGATCTGAAGCAGGAATGGACACGGGATAAAGAAGAGACATCTTCTCGCAGGTCTGTTCAACGGATCTTCTCATTAGTATATCCGTGCGGTAATAGTCTATCGAACTGATAACGGATGCGAGAAATACCAGTGTTATCGTAAATGCTATGGCTGCTTCAATAGTTACCTGTCCCTTTTTGCTTCTTGATCGTCTCATGACCATTCTCCTTATTTCTCATAAAGCTGATAACTCTTCGTAACCGAATATGAATCTCCCCTGAAATCAGCCTCAAGCGTTATTCCCTTATAAAGCTCACCGTAATCTCTCTCAAGCACCGCGTGGCTTCGCTCGAGAAGTTCCTCCACAGGGGTACAAAGCGCGAACAGATAAAGAAAATCCCTGTAACTGAAAGTGACCATCTTTTCACCTTCGTATTCGAAGATAACGGCTCTCTGTCCTTTTATCACCTGGTAAAAGTCCTTTATGGACTGGAAGGACGCGCATATGTATGTAAGGCCTGCAGCTATTATCCTGTAATCGATATTGACTGTTCCTTCGCTTACTGCAGATATGATCGTTGAGATTATCTGCCCCAGAACTTCCATGGTGTTCCTGAACTCTTTGTTTGCATAGTCTTTGAGCATATTGGAAACGATAAGGACCTGTACCATAAGGTATTCGACCTTAAAGATTGCCGGGTAATCTTCAAGTCCGGTGATTATGTATTCGGCATCTGCCTGCTTGTCTCCGTGAATGGATGAAAACTCCGTTCCCGTAATCGATGCATCTCCGTCAGGCGCAAAACAGCAGTCGAAGTTATATGCGCAGTAATGAGATACATTCATCTTGGTCATAACGGGATCGGACATATCCGTAAGGTTATCCATGGTAGTCTCAAGGAAAGACAATGTATCAAGCAGGTCTTCCCAGTCGTCAATATCTATGTCGATATCAAGTTCAATGTCTTTTACCGTGTCTTTGTAATCAGCCCTTATGTCATCAAGATCAGCCGCTTGTTCCAGTATCTCATCAAGGTTAAGCGCTTCCCCTGCTTTTCCTATCCACTGGGATGCATCTTCAGACCCCTTGATCATGTCCGACACATAACCGGCTGCAGGGCTTTGCATATACTCACCGACTTGGTTTAAGATCCCCGTCTCATCAGTTCTCCTTATCATCTCGGCATATCCGTCAACCAAGTCTCTGAGGCTTATGCCGGTTCCCCTGTACCAGTAGTACGAATTGATCGCTGTCTTAAGATCTTCTGTGGTGAACTCATCCGCGGCAGTAACGACAAGCGTTGACTGTGATGTCAGCCCGTTCATTTCCAAAGCCTTGCAGAAGCATTCATCATCAACTTCATCCAAAGTGAACGCATAGATTCCGTAGACATCAAATAACTGTCTGTTGTAATCGCAAAGGATAGTATCGACCTGGGTCTTAAGCGCTTCATTAACGCTCAATGCATAATCAAGATTCCAGACAAAAGCAACGAAAGTACATTCCACAAGTATCAGGGCCGACATTATCACCGCAAGGAACAAAGACGATGCGCCTCTTTTGGTTCTTCTGTTCTTATCAGTTCTCTTCATCTGCTGCCTCCTGTGAAAGTTCGTAAACGGATCCGTATATAAGCCTGAAGTTATCTGATATGCCGGACAGATACGTACAGAGTTTTTCGGGCGACGTGTCGTAACAGTCCACACCGCTTACTACGACCTTATCCGCGATATCCTTGTCCCGTTCCATGAAAAACAATTCGTTTCCACCATCTTTGGCACATTCAAAAGAATCAAGTGCAATCGATTCCGGACCCGTGATCATAAAGGCAAGCATTACGAGTATCAGCGAAAATGTAATTGCAGTTTCAAGCGTGGACATAAGACACCTCCGGATCTGTGACCTGCTATATGCAGATATGGTTTGAGTAATCTTACAATCAGAAGAGGGCTGAAAAATCATACAAATACCGACAATTACCGACAAAAACCGACAAAGAAAAACGCCCGGTCTCCCAGGCGTTAAATATGCTTCAAAGCATTGATTTTATTACGCTTCAGGCTCTTTTCGAGCTCATGTCCGTCTTTATAATCCTATTAAACGATTATGCACGGAGTGTTGCGCCGCACTTCTCCTTGAGGTTATTAAGGATCGTATCAACGAATCCGTCGATGACTTCGGGCTTGAACTCCTCGTCCTTAGGTGTGAAGACTACGCTGAAAGCAAGGCTCTTCTTGTTAAGGCCGAGCTGGATTCCTTCGTAGATGTCGAAGAGCTCGATCTTGGTGATGTACTCACATGAAGCTTTAATCTCCTTTTCGATCTGTGCACAGGTAACATCCTTGTCCATAACGAAGCAGAAGTCACGCTTCTCTTCAAGGTACTTCGGAAGCGGAATGAACTTTCTTTCCTTGCCGTAGTACTTGGAAAGCGTTCTCAGATCGATCTCAGCAACATATGCAGGAACTCTCATGTCGAGCTCATCACAGATCTCATAAAGGACCTGGCCAAGGTAACCTACTTTCTCTCCATTACAGATAACCTTTGCGGTTCTTCCCGGGTGGAGGAATGTCTTAGAATCCTTCTCGTAATCGAATTCAACATCCAGAGATGCTGCGATCACGTCAACGAGGCCCTTCAATGAATAGAAATCCTCGTCCTCACCGAAAACACCGATGCAGATCGTCTCACGCTCATCAGGATATTCAGTAAGAGGCAGACTCTTTGGAATGAACTTGTTGCCCATCTCATAGATGCGGCCTGTAAGGATTCCGTTCTTCTGGTTTCTTGCCATAGCCTTGATCATTTGGGGCGCAAGAGTCGTACGCATCAAAGAAAGATCAATGTTGATAGGATTCATGATCTTGATCGCGAATCTCTCGGGAGCATCCTCAGGAAGCTTTAAGAGGTCGAAATCAGAGGGCGAGAAGAATGAATAATGTACGCCTTCATTAGCGCCTGCTGCACAGAGATCTCTCTTGATCTTGAGCTCTGAACGCTGCTTCAGGTTATAACCGCCGGAAGTAACCTTCGCTGTCGGAATGAATGTCGGCGTAATGTGATCGTAGCCGTACATACGGATAACTTCTTCAGCAACATCCTGATAAGACTCCATGTCTACACGGTATCCTGGAATGGCGATAGTAAGTTCATCGCCGTTGAGTTCAGGTGCGAAGTTTAAGTTTGTAAGGATCCTTACGATGTCCTCATCAGGAACCGTGATTCCCAATACGCCGTTAACCTGCTTAACGCTGACTGTGAGCTTTCTGGGCTCTATTGAATTGCCTGTATTAATATCGAAAGAAGTCTTTGAGACCTTACCGCAGCCCAATTCTTCGATGAGATGCAGAGCTCTCTTCATGGCCATAACGGTAGTGTACTCATCAACGCCCTTGGAGAATCTCATTGAAGAATCAGATACCTGACCCAGAGCCTTTGAGCTCTTGCGGATATTATCATGAGCAAACTTTGCTGCCTCGAACATTACGGCATTTGTTGAATCGAGGATCTCAGAGTTGAGACCACCCATGATTCCTGCCAGAGCGACAGGCTTCTTACCGTCGCAGATAACGAGGTTATCTGATGTGAGAGCGAATTCCTTCTCGTCGAGTGTCACTATCTTCTCGCCGTTCTCTGCACGGCGTACGTGGATCTCACCACCTTCAAGATAGTTGAAATCAAAAGCGTGCATCGGCTGGCCGAGCTCATAGAGAACATAGTTTGTAATATCAACTACGTTGGAGATTGCAGAGCAACCGACAAGTGCAAGACGGCGCTTCATCCAAAGAGGTGACTCACCGATGGTAACGTCAGAAACATAGTGTCCGATGTATCTCGGGCAGAGATCCGGAGCAGAAACTCTGATGTTGAAATCGATCGCAACATCGCTCTCCGTGTAATCAAGAGCAGGTTCCTTAATCTCCTTGCCGAGCACAGCTGCTACTTCCCTTGCGATACCGTAGATGGACTGGCAGTCAGGTCTGTTTGCAGTGATGGAAACGTCGAAAATATAATCATCAAGGCCAAGGATGGGCTTAACGTCTGCACCGGGAACAGAATCTTCAGGAAGAACCAGAAGTCCGTCGTAACCTGCGCCGGGGAACATGTCCTCAGTAACGCCGATCTCAACGCCGGAGCAGAGCATTCCGTATGAATCGTAACCTCTGAGTTTACCCTGACCAATTGTCATAAGGCCTTCAACAGTCTTATGGTCTTTTGCAGTAGCATAAACCTGTGCGCCGATCAGAGCCAAAGGATACTTGCCGCCTGCAGCGACGTTATCAGCACCGCAGCAGATCTGGAGAACGCCGTTCTCGCCTGCATCTACGGTGCAAAGATGAAGGTGTGTGCCTTCGATCGCTTCGCATGTCTTAACTTCGCCGACAACGACTTTGGATATGTCCTTGCCTACTTCGTACTTTTCTTCTACTTCGAAGCCGCAGCTGAAGAGCTTGTTTTCGAGCTCATCAGGTGTGACATCAATATCTACGTAATCTTTAAGCCAACTTAATGGTACTAACATTGTTCTTGCCTCCTTTAACCTTAGTCATCGATCTGTTCAAGTACGCGGAGATCAGACTCAAACAGGAGCTTGATGTTGTTGATGCCGTACTTGAGCATGGCAATACGATCGATTCCGATACCGAAAGCCAGACCGCTGTATTTGTCGCTGTCGATTCCGCAGCCTTCAAGAACCTTCTTGTTTACTACGCCGGCACCGAGAACTTCGATCCAGCCTGTTCCCTTACAGAGCTTACATCCCTTGCCGCCGCACTGGAAGCAGGAAACGTCAACCTCAACTGAAGGCTCTGTGAACGGAAAGTAAGAAGGTCTCAAGCGTGTTCTTGTCTCTTCGCCGAAGATCTTCTTAACGAATACGTCGAGCATTCCCTGAAGGTCGCAGAGTGTGATGCCTTCATCTACAACGAGTCCTTCCATCTGGGAGAACATCGGTGAGTGTGTAGCATCGTCGTCAGATCTGAAAACCTTACCGGGTGAGATGATCTTTATAGGCGGCTGCTGTGATTCCATTACGTGAACCTGGCCCGCAGAAGTCTGTGTTCTCAAAAGGAACTCAGGGCTTAAATAGAATGTATCCTGCATGTCACGTGAAGGATGGTCCTTAGGGATGTTAAGAGCCGTAAAGTTATAGTGATCTGTCTCGATCTCATTACCCTCATATACTGAGAAACCCATGGAACCGAAGATGTCCACGATCTGGTTTCTTACCTGTGTATTGGGATGGAGATAACCCTTCTTGAGTTTCTTTGAAGGCAGGGTAACATCGATAGTCTCTGATTCATATCTTGCCTTCTGCTCAGCTTCCTTGAACTGTGCATCGAGGGCATCGAACTTCTCTGTTGCCCAGTTACGGATCTCATTGACCATCTTACCGTAGTCGGCCTTGAATTCCTTCGGGATCTTACCCATCTCCTTCATGAGAGATCCGATCTTACCTTCCTTTGAATCCATGACGCTCTTTCTATACTCGAAAACGCCCTTGGAACTCTTGATCTCGGTAAGGTCTGATTCGATCTTTGCTTTGATCTCTGATAACTTTGCGCTTAATTCACCAAGTTCAGCCATTTTTTCCTCCTTATTCTTTCCGCCTTTGCTTTTCCAAATAAAAAGCCCGCGGCAATTATCCATTGCCACGGGACGAATTCGCATTAATCTTGCACCTTCGCGGTACCACCCATGTTCGGGAAACCACTATAGTAACCCGCTCTTGTTTATGCGCTGTGATGCCGCGCCATGCATCCGCTTAATCAGCCAACCCAGCCGTTTTCGCAGGAACGCTCCGGTGTTGAAATTCATCTTTATGCCCTTCGGATCGTGCTTTCAGCCCAAGACACAACTCTCTGTTCCGGTCAACAATAAGACTACTTACGCACCTTCATTGCATTTGCTTATTCTACATATACATCCTTAGAAAAGTCAAGCAAACCCTTATCAATCAAAGAACGGATTGTATTTTGCCTCGTCTTCGACCGTCGAACCCGGACCGTGTCCCGGATAGATTATAAGACCGGGATCAAAAACACTGACATGCTTTAAGGTTTCTGTCATCAGCTTCATCGATCCGCCAGGCATGTCAGTACGTCCGATCGAACCGCGGAAAACGGTATCTCCTGTAAAGAGAACATCTCCGCTCTCCTGTTCAAAAAGATAGCAAACGCTTCCCATCGTGTGTCCGGGCGTCTCGAAAACCTTGATCTTAATATTGTCATCCTTGTAAATATACATTCCGTCAAGGCCGGACATGTTCTCATATTTGAAATCGTAAGTGATCTGCTGACCGTCCATATAAGAACAATTCATATAAGCGTTGCCCAAAAGTTCTGCGTCTTTGCTGCTGAAGAACACCCGGGCATCGGGATAAAGTGCCATCCATTCGTTAATGAACTTTATATGATCGTAATGACCGTGAGTCAGAAGAAAGCCCTTAACTTTACACTCACCTTTGGAAAGACCGGGAAGTTTGCAGTATTCTTCAGTTCTCTCCGGAGAAACGGAAGTATCAACGATAAAAACACCGGACGGGCCGGTGATTACGTACATGTTGGATTGGAGAGGTCCGTAAGGGACAGTTATCAGCCTGCGTTCCATTCGCGATAGTCGAGCGCACCGCTGTCAATAGCAGTAATGAGGATCTCCGCTGAAGCTATATTGGTAGCATAGGGGATCGTATTCTGATCGCAAACATCCAGGAGCTCGAAAGGATTGGACTCACCTACCTGGCGTCCGTCTCTCAAATAGATGACACAGTCGATGCCGTTGTATTCTGCTCTGGAAGCAAGCTGTTCAAAACCGCTGGAATAGTCAACGGATAGACCGGACACATCAAGATCTGCAGCTGATTTAAGGAGCTTGGCAGTATTGTAAACTGAGATAAGCTGATGTTTCTCAAGCAAAGGCTTGTAAGCAATGCAGAAATTGACCAATAATTCAGTCTTTCTGTTGTCAGCCATCAAAACGATCTTCATCCGAAATCTCCCATTAAAAACTAATAAACAGATTGTACAGTAAAATGTTTATTCAAGCAACTAGTCTTTGTAGGGAATAAACAATAAATTCACAAATTATCAACCGGCAGTAGCGTCGACATAAGGAAGATAGTCGCCGAATACGGGGTTTGGCGAATACAAAGGCTCAGATGAATCGAACTGAGCATTGAAGTATGCAGCCATGATCTTTTTAGCGATGACGACTGATGTCGAACCCCATTTACCCTTCTCAACCACGAGAGCCAAAGCTACTTCAGGATTCTCCTTAGGCGCATAACAGATGAACAGACCGTTTGAATACTCCTTACGGGTATCCTCGAATCCCGTCTCTGCCGTACCGGTCTTACATACCATCTCTACAGGGAAGTCATCGAACTGGTTACCGGCACTGGATTCCCACCTGAGACGGCCATTGGGATAAAAAGTACCCGTAGCAACGCATCTCATCGCTCCTCTTACCGCTTCGATGCTTTCTTCTGAAATACCGATATCAACAGACTCTGTCTGACCCTGATAGAGTATCGAGCCGTCACTTGCTACTACCCTGTCTACGACATAAGGCGTGCAGAGCTTATTTGTAGCGATGCCGCATGTATATCTGCAAAGCTGGAGGATCGTAAAGCAGTTATCGAACTGACCGATCGAAGCCTGGGCCGTATTGGACGGGAACCATGTCTTATCGTATACGGACTGTCTTGTAAGTCTCTTATTCTCTCTTGATGACATGACGCCTGAGATCTCACCCGGCAGGTCGACGCCTGACTTAACGCCCAGACCGAATCTGTTTGCCATCGCGGAAATGTTGTCGATACCTGTCTGGATGCCTAAGATCATGAAATAGATGTTGCAGGACTGGGTCATAGCATCATCAAGCGTAAGATCGCCGTGGCCGTTATCAGGATACTCGAGACATCTGAAGATCCAGCCGTCAACGTCTAACGGACCGGGGCACCTGATGGTGTTCTCTTCAGGTGTGATGTCGCCGTTTTCGAGAGCTGCCAAAGCCGTACAGGGCTTGAATGTAGAACCCGGAGCGTACATTGACATGATTGCACGGTTCCACAAAGGAAGGTCTCCTGCAGTGATTTCCTGATATTCATCGATACCGAGATAGTACTTAACCTGTTCCTGGGCCTGTTCGTCGCCGTAGTTTGCAAGTATAAAGTCGTTTGGATCGTAGTTAGGGTACGAACCCATGGCGATGATTGCGCCCGTGTTGACATTCATCATAACGAAAGCACCGGCGGACGCCGATTTATAACCCGTCTGGTTTACCTCGTCGTACTCCCTCTGCTCAAGGATGTACTGCTTAAGAGCCTGGGTTCCTACTTCCTGGATATGCGTATCTATTGTAAGGTATACGGTCGCGCCTTCTTCAGGTTCAATGCCGTAACTGTTGGGAACAAACAGTCCTTCCTCACCGTTCATCGTCCAGATACTGTAAGGCGTGACACCGCTCTTGCCGTGCAGATAACGTTCCATCTGCGACTCGATACCGGATTTTCCTACAACGTCGTCACTCGTGTACCCGAATGGCGCAAGATCCTGATACGTAACGCTGGAAATCTTACCTACGTAACCGACAACGTGGCTGGAATAAAGGGCTTCCGAGGAATAGGTCCTCACATATTCCTTACCCGCAACAAGCCCCATGTAATGGTAATTCTGCTCTTCGATCTTCCTGATGAGCTCATCCGGAACGTCAGTTGCGATCTTAACGGGCGTACCCTTAATGAATGCCCAGTTATCTGTAAATATCTGATACCTTATCCTGATGATCCTGTACGCTTCTTCGATCGTATAATTGTTGTCGATGTTGAATTTCCGGCGCAGATAAAGGAAGAAAACGTTCGGATCGGTCTTAACGTAATCATCAGAGAACGTAACGATAACGCCCGATGAATAGTCCTTCAGATTGAAAAGATTGGAGTCAGTCTGCCAAAGCCTTATCTTGTCTTCGGACTTAACGAATCTGGCTTTTGGATCCAGAACGAAATACTGGTCTAGATCTGCAACATCGATGCAGTGATACTCATCGAAAAGATAGCTGAGCTCAAGGCAGAGCGCGTTAAGCTGGGCATCGTCAAGATAAGCATTCGCTATCATGATGCTGTTATATTCGATACTTGAAGCAAGGAGCACTCCCCTGCTGTCATATATGTCGCCTCTCGGAGCCGGCTGTGAATACTGTCTTACAACACCCGATGAACTCTGTGACAACGTGTTCTGATAGTTGGAGAACTGAAGTCTCATCGTCATTACAAGGATCGCAACACCGAATGCCAGGAAGACAACGGCGAGAACCAGGTATCTGTTGGTCAGGAACTGGATAATACGCCTGAAGAGCGAGCCGGCATCATTTTTGCCGCCACGTTCCGCGTTATTGTCAAATGCACCGTAATCGTCTATCAGATTCCCAGCCATGTGCCTTCACCCTGTTTCTCAATGATCTGATTCTTCCTGGACTTTCCTCTGAAGGATACAGGACCCAAAAATCTCAAAAAGAATATAAGCGGGATTGCTGCCAGAGTATTCAAAAGGAGCTGCGGGAGGAACGAATAGACCAAAGCCGTCAAAGGCTCATAGATTGTAGAAGTTGTTCCCGCCATTGAACTCCATCCGAATATTATGAGATATCCCCCAACCTTATAACAGAACGTTGTAAAGATAACCGCAACGATCGAAAAAGGAATATTTCTTCTCATTCTTCTTGTAAAGAAAGAAGCTCCGATGATGCCTGCCGAAAAGAGCGTAAAAACACCGATAAATGCCGTAACCCTAACTTCACCGTCAAGTCCCAATACAGCCGGCGGTGAGAAAACGTCTCTTATCATTCCGCAGATAAAACCGACTATCGCACCATCCCAGAAACCGTTGAAATATCCTGCCAGAACGACGAAAACAAATGTGATATCGGCCGTCTGCCCAAGAAAACTGAAAGTTTCCGGGAACGATACCTGCAAGGATGTCAGCAAAATGATATAGACCGCATAAACGACTATCTTTCTGATCCTGGCATTTGTAGTGTCACTGACGATACGCATTGATATTCTCCTGAAAGATCAACCAACGGGTACTGTTACATCAGTCTCCTCTGTCTCCTCGACATAAGGAATCATGATGAATACATCTTCAAGCTTTCCTATCTGGGAATAAGGCCTGATAGTTGCCGTAACTTCCAAAGGATTTGAATAATCCACTGTCTCTATAACACCGATCGGGATACCTTCAGGGAACAAACCACCGTCTCCTGAAGTAACGATCTCCATTCCCGGTTCAAGATGAACATCAGGATCGATGTCTTTTGCAAGACAGAGACCCTGTCTCTTAAGTTCGGCATCGCCTACTACCATGAACGTAACGCTGTTTACTTCGTTAACCTTGCCTGCTACGGCAAATCCTTCATGGAGCAGCGGAAGAACTCTGGATTCGGTCTCGGAAGACTCGATTACACGTCCGACAAGATTCATCTCAACGTCGAGCACAGGATATGAATTACCCTCTGAAAGAGCGATTCCGTCTGCAGCACCGGCATTGAGCCTTATCGTAGAGAACCATTCATCTGATTCTCTGGACAGGATCGAAGCACCGTAGATTACGTAGTTGCTGAACGTATCCTTGATGTGGAGAGCATCTTTAAGCTCTTCGTAACGGAGAGCTGCCTCTTCACTCTGGGTAAGCTGGTATCTCAAGTCAGCGATCTGCTCTTTTAAAGCCTTGTTCTCTTCTCTGATTGCAATACCGTCAGTGATGGCTGACCAGAAGTCAGTCAGCGTATCACCGGCACTCTTGACCAGAGACTGCGCAGGAGTCGTTACAAGCTGTACAGGCTTAAGAAGATTTTTAATAGGACTTCCCGGAAGCATGCTCAAGATAGCAAATGCCGCCAACACAAGCAGAACGATAAGTGCTATGAACCATTTAGACTTTAAAAGCTTTTTCAAGAATTATCTCCTGACGTTTTAGGGATCAACCCTTCTTACCGCAGCAGTTCTTATACTTTTTTCCTGAACCGCAAGGGCACGGATCATTACGGCCGATCTTGTCGGAATGAGCCATATTAGCCTCACGGTATTCACGTGTGATCTCATTTCTCTTTTCTTCAGTGAGAATGTCATTCCATGCCTTAATGCTGTAGAGCCAGTCAGCCTTTGCATCACGCATATTGTAGTAAAGCTTCTCATAATCGATAACGAGCTTGAGCTCATAATTGTCGTCGATTGCATCAAGATCGATGTCATCGCCATTTGTAAGGCTTGACTTGATTCCGTCAACGAAACCTACGAAAACATCCATTGCATCCTTAGGGAAATTGAGCTTCTTTGCAAGCTCAGCAGCTGTGCCGTTTAAGAACTCCTCATTGTTCGGATAAGCTCCGAGGATCTTCTCGTAAGCTACCTTCTCGAGAGCGTAGTAACGCTGGATATATTCTACATATTCCTGTCTGTTGGAAGCGTCTTCTGACTTATCCATCCATGTCTTGTAATAACTCATTTTTGTAATCCTCCAAAATCAATATTAGAGCTTTGCAGCTATTGCCTTGAGGAAATCCTCAGTATTTACGACCTTCTTGTCTTCCCTGTCGAGGAGGCTGTTGAGATCACCAGTGATGACACCTTCCTCAATTGTCTGGATGGAAGCCTTTTCGAGCTTGTCGGCAAATGCCTCAAGTTCAGGAAGATCGTCGAGCTGTGCTCTCTTGCGGAGCGCGCCGGACCATGCGAAAAGCGTAGCCATCGGGTTTGTGGAAGTCTGCTCACCCTTGAGGTGTCTGTAATAATGACGTGTAACTGTGCCGTGAGCTGCCTCATACTCGTAAACGCCCTTAGGTGAAACGAGAACTGAAGTCATCATTGCGAGTGAACCGCAAGCAGATGCGAGCATGTCGCTCATAACGTCGCCGTCGTAGTTCTTGAGCGCCCATACGAATCCGCCTGAAGAACGCATAACTCTTGCAACGGCATCATCGATAAGCGTATAGAAATATGTGATTCCTGCTGCTTCGAACTTTTCCTTGTAGTCTCTGTCATACATTTCCTGGAAAATGTCCTTGAAGCGGTGGTCATAAGTCTTGGAAATCGTGTCCTTTGTAGCAAACCAGAGATCCTGCTTCGTATCCAGAGCGTACTGGAAGCAAGAACTTGCGAAAGCCTCAATGGACTTGTCTGTATTGTAGAGTCCCTCTACTATACCGTCGCCTGTAAACTCAAAGATCGTCTGGCTCTCTGTTCTTCCATCAGGATATGTGATAACAAGATTTGCTCTTGCAGGTCCCTCAACACGGTATTCCGTATCTCTGTAAACATCGCCGTAAGCATGTCTTGCGATAGTAATAGGCTTTTCCCAGCAGGATACGAAAGGCTTGATGCCATTAACGAGGATAGGTGCTCTGAATACTGTACCGTCAAGGATAGCTCTGATCGTACCGTTAGGGCTCTTCCACATTGTGTGGAGGTTGTATTCGGTCATTCTTTGCGCATTAGGTGTGATCGTAGCGCACTTAACTGCAACGCCGAGCTCATTAGTCCTGTTAGCCGCATCGATCGTGACCTGGTCACCTGTCTCGTCTCTGTGCTTGAGTCCGAGATCGAAATATTCGGTCTTCAGATCAACGAAAGGCAAAATAACGATGTCCTTAATCTGCTTCCAGATTATTCTTGTCATCTCATCCCCGTCCATCTCTACAAGCGGGGTCTTCATCTGAATCTTAGCCATAAGATCTCCATTCTTATAAATAATACTAGAAGATTTTAAGACATAAGACCCATAAAATCAAATCTGATATTGAGGAAAAAACAAATGAAAACGCACCTTATCAGGAGGCAGATTTTGCACAGGCTTTCACTAAAATGATCTCAAGAGAATATCTCTCGTCAATAAGGCCGTGCTTAAACTCACTGTCGGAGTCGGAAGCCGTCAGATAAAGGCTGATAAGGTCCTTCATGCTGAAATTGTGGGATTGCATCACGAGCTTTTTGGCCCTGAAATCATTCATACCGGTACGCTCGACAAGAATTCCTGCATTTCCGGCCTCTTTGGCCATAATGAGAGCCTTTATGTGATTTACTATGGATACCCTGATCCTGGCCAGAGGCTCCTTGTTTGCAATGAGCTTATCCAAAGTTCCAAGAGCTGTCCTGGCATTTCCGCTTCCGCACGCATCCATTATGTCAAAGATCTTTCCGCTTAAGTCAGGCGGACAGCAGAGTTCAACAATATCCGGAGTGACCTCCGAATAGCCCTTGCCCTGACAATAAAGCGAGAGCTTGTTAACCTCATTTACTAGCTCCATCATGTTACCTGCACATCTTGAAGCCATTGAATTCGCAGCCTCAAACCCGATCTTCAGATTCTCTTTTGCAAATCTGCTGCTGATCCAACCTGTGAGCTCATCTTCTTCAAAACCGCTCATCGAAGCAACCGTGCCGTACTGCAGGAACGCCTTAAACGCCTTCTTACGGCTGTCGACAGTCTCCTCAAAGAAGACAACAACCGTAGAAGACGGAATATCTTTAAGTATTGCTTCGTCCTTCTCGGACAATTCCCTGTTCGGGAGCCCTGACTGCTTGATAACCACCAGTCTCTTTGGTGACATCCACGGCGGCATGGAAATAAGCTCTTCAAGCTTACCTATATCAAATTTATCGCCTGTCCTGGTATCTATTACGGCATAGTCCATGTCTTCGGCACCTTCTCCGAGGCAGACCTTCTTTAACATGGACACCGCACCGTCGATCATGTAGTTTTCGGTGCCGTACAAAAGCACAAGACCCAAAGAATCAGACTCTTTACTGATCTTTGAAAGCATCTGACGGGAATTCAAAACTCCCTTTGGAAGCGCCTTTGCCTTTGCCACTTTAAGTTATGTCCCTCCGAACAACTCCGGATATCTGCTCTTGAACAGGATATCCGTATCAACGTCTTCGTCGCAGCCGTCGATCCTACCGATCGAACCTGTCTGCCACATTGTATAGTCGCCCTCATAAGAGGTCTCTTTTACATAATGTGCAAGCCATACATCATAACCTGCCGGTTCCCAGATTATCTCCAGGTAATACTTGCTGGAATAAAGGATAGTGCTGTATCCGTTCTCTTCCATAATACCCGCAAATTCGTAGAACAGGTTATTGATATCGATTATGCTCATCTGATATTTCTGGAAATGAGCCCAGCTCTCCCAGTCGAAAGCAACCGGAAGGTCAAGCTCTTTGCCGTCAAGCACTGCGAGCAGTTCATCGCAATGTTCATGGAGCATCTCGATCGTGCTGTCAGTAGAATAGTAATAAACACCGATCAAAAGCCCTGCCGCCTTTGCATCAGCATAATATTCTTCAAACTTTCTGTCCTTGCCAAGCTCGCCGTTGTTATAGATCATGGCTCTGAGCATAACGAAATCGCATCCTGCAGCTTTGACAGCTTCAAAATCGATATCACCCTGATATCTTGATACGTCAATACCATGTGCGATGTCAGCTGCGGGATATCTGTCGATAAAATCGCTGTATGCAAGCGTTGTATGCTCGGAAGAGCCTCCTCCTCCGCCACCTCCGCCGCTGCTGGGTGTGTATACATTAACAGTCATGCTGCCCGTCTTTGAATTGCCTGCATCATCGGTAATAGTAAGCGAAAGCGCATAACTGCCGTCTTCAGACGTATCAACTTCGCCGTCGATCTGAAGGTCAACATTGCTGTCGCAGTCATCGATATAGCCGATATGTCTGTTGATATCAAACTCACTGCCGTTCTCAATACTTACACTCTCCGGAAGAGTAAGGAAGAACGGTGCAGTTGTATCTACATCGGGCATATTCATATGAGGGATAGCCGGTGTAGGACTCGGTGTGGGTGTCGGCGTATTAGTCGGAGTCGGTGTAGCCTCAGGCTCCGTCTCCTCCGTAGTCTCAAATGTGTTGGTGTCGTTGCCGTCGCGCATACCGTCCGTATACTCAGTTTGTCCAGTTGTGCATCCCGTAAATGATGAAACCGCAACAGATGCCACAAGCACGGCACCGGTCAGCGACCTTACTAACTTATTAACTTTACTATGCATAGTCTCCTGTCTCCGGCTCCCCGCCGGACCTTTCCTATTTTTCCCATATATGTCCCATATACTCACCCGATTATAACAAACAAAGTCCGAAATCTAATGCACATATAGGGACAAAATTGGGCAAAGCTGTATTGGTAACTGCAGTGTATGTTTGAGCAGTTATTCCAAGAGATAATGGTTTATAAGTTCGTCAACAAGCTTTACGTCGAGCGGGAGCGTGCTGGTTTCCCAAGTTGTAATCAGGTTTTCGCCGTGGAATATTCCATTTTTCTCGTATGTATTAATCCTGAACACATTCTTTCTCGCATAATCAGGATCATCCAGCTTACCTAAATGCTCCCAATAATAGGTTTTTCACCTTTTAACATTCAGAGCCGTAAAATCCGGATGTATTTTCCCCATTCCCTTTAGAACTATCGGACATTCATATTTGTATGGAACCTTGTGCCTTCCTAAAGCGTTTGCTATAAGGATTTCCGATTTCGATCTTACTCTCTCATTCTTATCCGTATAGAACTCTGAATCTTCTTCCACAAATCCTTTGCCAATATATGGCTTTGACAGCCATGAATTAACAAACTGCTCATCGGTATGCCAGATTGGGTCGATTAATTTTTGCCTTCCTTTACTAAGCGATTCATAGTAATCTTCCGGCAATTGCTTTGCACCTGTCTTTAGCAACCAGTTAACATGTTTTAATTCAGCATCAATCCTCTTAACGATTCCTTTAAGATAATCATATGAAGCAATATCAGCAGCAACCTGACGTTTACTGGATTTCAGATACTGCTCCTCATTATTTCCAGGCACTCTTATATATATTTGGTCCTTATCCGAATACACTCTTATATGATATCGGGGCTGGCCTTTGTATTTAAGATTTCCAAGACGTTTGAGAGAGTTTTGTTTAAGCTTTACCAACAGTTCCTTCCTGCTCTGTAACAATTGAATATATTCATTCATAGTATTCTCCTTCCGTAATACCTACTAAAATCTAAAATCTCGATTTAATAGGTACAAAACAGCATTTATTTGACCTTAAAAACGTCGATGAACACCTACTAAACACCGAAAATGGATTTTAGTAGGTATCGAGATAGCGAAAACGAGTTGAAAACCAACAAGGAATTACCTACTAAAAATCAAAAACGGGTTTTAGTAGGTACTATTTGGGATTTTCGAGTACCATAAACACGAAAAACACACCTACTAAAATGCAAAATTATAATTTAGTAGGTATCCTCCCTCAAAACTCCATTACTACCGCCCCCTCTTCATCTGTTCTTAACACTTCGCAGCCGTAGGAATTGAGGCGGTCCAAGGTGTCCGGGGCCGGGTGGCCATAGAAGTTGTGGGCGCCGACGGAGATGACGGCGGCATCGGGCGAGCAGGCTTCGATGAATTCCATGGATGATGAGTATTTCGAGCCGTGATGGGCAACTTTAAGGATATCGCAGTCGGGATCTATGCCGGCTTCAAGTATCTCAGCCTCAGTAGACATTCCGATATCGCCGGTAAACAATATGCTTGTTTCATCGGAGTCCAATACGTGAAGCTTCAGGACGAGGCTGTTTTCGTTGCCGCCGCCTAGATTTGAGGCCGGATACAGCACATCGAAATAAACACTTTCCGACAAATACACCCTGTCGCCTTCGTATATACCTTGAAGCTTTGACAAAAAACAGGAATTATCAGATCCGCTCAATGTTGTGGACAGTAAGAACTCCTGAACGTCCTTGTCATGCTCATCAGGCAAAGGAACATATGAAGTAAGTATGGTACTGGTCCTTCCCTGGTCGCAAAGTGCTGCTATTCCGCCGGCATGATCGACATCCCAGTGGCTCATGACACAGATATCTACCCGGTAAATGCCGTAATAATCGAGAAGATCACTTACAGTTGTACTGCCTTCATCATAAGTACCGGCATCGATCAGACAGGTTTTGTCAGGAGTTATTATCAGGCAGCAGTCCCCCTGTCCGACATCCGCAAAAACAACCCGGCATGTTGGTTTTCTTATCAGCGTGAACGCGTTAACACCAACGGCTACGGCCAAAACAAAAGCAACAGGCTTCAGTAACAATCGCCGCAAAGTACAAGGCGGAAGCATAAAAATAAATACCGTTAACCCCAAAAGCAGCAAGAGATAAGAGCTTAGATGCACCGGACTTCCGCCTTTTTCACTTAGAAAACTACCGATATTTACAATGCGCAAAAGCAGTTCAAGGCAGAGTTTCAGCGGCATGGAAAGATACCGGCTCCAAAAAGGCAGAAGATAGCAGAAAAGAACGCATGGAATAAAGAATGTACAGACCGCACCCGCAATGAAGGAACCAACAATTTGAATTAACAGATGCTCAACGTCCGGTCTCATCGATATGTCAGACCAGAATGGGATCATGCCGAGCACTGCAGCAACGGGAACGCTAATGACAGAAGCCGTCTTCTCTCCCAAATGCAGCTTGATCAGGAATTCAGAGATCTTTCCGGAATATACCTTTATGGCGATGACAGCACAGAAACTCATCTGAAAACCTGATGACAACGGGCAAAATGGATCAGCTGATATCATGATGACAGAAGCAAGACCTAAAGCAGAAAGCCATTCCCTGTCGGCAAAAAGGCAGATGCTCATTATTGCGGCCCTTGTAACCGAATCGCTCCATCCCGTAAGACAACCGATCAAAAGGCAGAATAACACCTGTACAACGAATGCGTTTTTGCGCTTAACCTTAAACACGTTGAGCACCATTGGAATGCATGCCATAAAACCGGCAAAATGCGTGCCGGATACAGCCAGAAGATGCGAACAGCAGGACATCTTGAAATCACGCTTAACATCAGAAGATATAAGGGATTTGTCACCAAGGCAGACTGCTGCGGCAAGGGATTTGTCAGTATCATCGAAAAATGAAGTCACGGCATCAAAAGACTGCCGTCTCAGCTCATAGAAAAACCTCTGGACAGAACCGGTGGTATTAAGCGGAAAACCGGCCTTATCGATTAATTCATAGCGTTCACAGGAAACAACATACAGAACGCCCTTTTTCCTTAAAGTTTTGCAATAATCAAACTCGCCCGGATTGCCTGCCGAAGAAGGCTTTTTTAAATTTCCATATATAAGCAAAGAATCACCGGGACAGAAAGATTCATGATCGCAGTAAAAGTTAGCATGCGCTAACACTCCGCCTTCGAGTTTTACTGTAAGGTCCATTTCTCCCGATATATTGTAAGATGCCGATGTTACCGTACAAATATTACGATCCCGGGAATCAAAGGACGCGTTAAGACTAGATCCGATATATAAACCGATATATACAAGCACGGAGCAAAACATTAATGCCACGGACAAAAACGCCGGTTTATTGATTGAAACATGCTTCATTCCATGCACACAAAAGCCGATAACTATACAAGCCAAAACAACAGAAGGAATAAATGATGAAGAATAATAACAGCTAAAACTGCAGGCTATCATTAAAAATGCAGGCAGAACAAGCGGTCTCTTCTTAACCGCGCCAAGCATATTACGGGCATCAGCCCCATACAAACAAAGGCGCCCTCGCAATGAGGATCCGATACTAAAATACCTTTTATTTCTGTTAGTTTTGCCATAGTAGTCCTTCATGTTAAAATTCTAATGCGGACCCTTGTCGGTTTTCGTCTCAATATTTGGCCAAAACCGACAAAAAAGCCGACAAAACCGACAAGTTGAACACTTTGAACAGAGTTATAAACATGGCTATCAATTACGGAAAGATCAAATACTTTAAGACATGCGCAAATATCAAGGACCTCCCTGACGAGAAACTGCCGGAGATCGTTCTGGCCGGAAGATCCAATGTCGGCAAGTCTTCGTTGGTAAATGCTTTGGGCAATAACGGCAAGCTTGCAAGGGTTTCACAGACACCGGGCAAGACGCAGCAGATCATATATTTCGACATGGACGGACAGGCTATACTTGCTGATCTTCCCGGATACGGTTATTCAAAGGCTTCAAAGGATAAATCAAGAGGTTTTTCGGAACTTTGCGATAATTATTTCAGGGTCAGAAAAGGAATTGACCTTGTTCTTTTACTCATTGATATAAGACATGAGCCGTCAAAAGACGATATCGGAATGCTGAACTATCTTAACAGCGCAAATCTTCCCTACTTTTTGGTATTCACCAAGTGTGACAAGCTCTCTGCGCAGCAGGTCAGAAAGCAGCTGCAAATGATGTCAAAGAGTCTTGATTTTGCTGAAGACGCAAGGGTTTTCGCGGTTTCATCAAGTGAGACCAATCCTCAAAAATCAGGAATAAATGATTTAAAGCAGGCACTCTCTGATGAGGTATGCAAAGATTGAACAATCTTTCATTAACTTTTCGTGCATTTTTTTATCGTTCCGCACTTTGAATTGTTTTCCGACTTGGATATTATTTTAATAGAAAAATTAGAGGGGGACCACATCTGCCATGAGTGACTTATACGTCAATACAGGCTATAAGGAAACACAGTTGGCACCTTTCGGTCCCATTGGAATCATTGCTCATACTTCCAATAAAGAATTTGTAAGACAGGTATCTGAAGTACTTTCTCAAAAGAGAAAGCTCCACGCTCAGAGACCCGGTAACATTTACGCCAATAATCCCGGCTATGCCAGAGAAGATTACATAATCGACACCCAGCTCACCAGATTCCAGACCGGCGAGGGTAAATTCGGCATTGCAGAGAGCGTAAGAGGCCACGATATCTTCGTTATCACGGACGTACTTGCAAGAAGTTTTGAGTATGACATTCTCGAAGGATCACACGTCATCTCCCCTGATGACCAGTATATGGACCTTTTGAGGATCATTTCTGTTCTTAAGGGCAAGGCCAAGAGGATCAATGTCATCATGCCTTTCGTTTACGAAGGCAGACGCGAAAAGCTGGATTCACACAGAGAATCCTACGATTGCGCAAATATGCTCAAGAAGCTCTATAAGCTCGGAGTATCCAACCTCATCATCTTCGATCCGCACGATGCAAGGATCGAGAATGCGGTTCCTCTTATGTCAATCGAGTTCCCCCGTTGCCAGTTCAAGATAACTTCATCTCTTTTGAACCGTTTCGGAACGATCAAGATGGACAAAGACCATACGCTCGTAGTTAGTCCGGATGAGACCGGAATATCACGGGCTATTTTTTACTCTTCCCACCTTAACCTTCCTTTGGGTGTTTTCTACCGCCACCGCGACTACACGGTCAAGGTCAACGGCGAACATCCCATCAGAGAATTTAAGTTCCTGGGAGAAGACGTTGAGGGCAAGGACATCCTTCTCATCGACGACATGATCAATTCAGGCAACACAATGCTCAGAACAGCAAAACAGCTCAAGGATAAAGGCGCTAAAGACATTTACTGCCTGGCTCCTTTCGGACTGTTTACTGACGGACTTGAAGTTTTCGATAAGGCATACGAAGAAGGAACTATTAAGTGCATCTGCACTACTAACCTTATCTATGCACCCGAAGAGCTCAAGTCACGCGAATGGTATCTTGAGGCCAATATGGTCCCTTATGTTGCCAGAATCATTGACGCACTTAATTCAGACGAATCCGTCTACGACCTTATCAACTCGACTGCAAGATTGAGAGACCTTGCAAGCCAGATAAGGATCGAAGAGGTTTTTGATGAATTTGATATACCAGAAAACCAATAATGGCATGAAAGGCAGGCTGCAATTATGACATCAGCATCTGACGAGAAAGCTTATTCCCGCTACGACCAATACGGCGACAACCCCATGGCGCCGGTAGGACCTATCGGTCTTATTGCGTTACGAGGAAGTGAAGAATTTACCGAGAAGGTAAACTTCTATCTCAACAAGAGGCGTTCCGAATACCAGAAGGAACAGATCGTCAATACTTACCCGGGATTCTTCAGAGAGGATTACACGATTCCCGTTGAGAACGCAAGATTCTCATCAGGTGAAGGTAAAGCCGTAGTAAAGAATACCGTAAGAGGCCATGACCTCTATCTCATCAGCGATATCATGAACTGCTCCTGCACATATAAGATGTTCGGATCAGACAACCGCATGAGCCCTGACGATCACTATCAGGATCTTAAGCGTGTCATTCTCGCTTGCTCCGGTAAATCGAGAAGAATCAATGTCATAATGCCTTTCCTTTACGAGAGCCGTCAGCACAAGAGAAATGCCAGAGAGTCTTTGGACTGCGCTTTCGCACTTGAAGAACTCTACGATCTCGGCGTTGCAAACATCATCACTTTCGATGCTCACGACGAGAGAGTTGCAAACGCTATTCCTCTTGCAGGCTTCGAGAGCCTCCCTACCACATATCAGATCATCAAGGAAATGTACCGTCAGGTACCTGACCTCTCATTCTCTTCCGGTAAGTTCATGATCATCTCACCTGATGAAGGCGGTATCGGCAGAGCAATGTACTACGCTTCCATCCTGGGTGTTCCGCTCGGAACATTCTATAAGAGAAGAGACTATACAACAGTTGTTAACGGCAGAAACCCGATCATTGCACACGAGTTCCTCGGTGATTCCGTTGAAGGCATGGATATCCTCATCGTTGACGACATGATCTCATCAGGCGATTCCATGATCGACATCGCACGCGCGATGAAGGACCGCGGTGCACGCAAGGTATTCTGCGCCGTTACTTTCGGTCTCTTCACAGAAGGCATTGACAACTTCAACAAGGCATACGAGGAAGGCATCATCAACAAGGTATTTGCTACAAACCTCATCTACAGAAGACCTGAACTCCTTCAGGCTCCCTGGTTTGCAGACGTTAACCTCTGCAAGTTCGTCGCACTCCTCATCGATGCCATCAACCACGATGCTTCGCTTTCAAGCCTTATCAATCCTACTGAGAAGATCAAGCGTCTCCTCAAGGAAAAAGAAGGTATCGGCTGATAATGGCAAACACCGGCAGATCACGTTCATCAGGTTCTTCAAGGAGCTCGAAAAGCAGCACCTCAAAGAAGTCTGCCCGCTCTACACGTTCTTCCGGTTCACGCAGCACTTCAAGGAATACAACAGCACCTATTCAATCTGAATCAGGTGCTTCTTCCATTTTCTCTAAATTTGCATCTTCAAAAGCGGCAATGCCCGTTATCTTCATTGCCGCGTCACTTCTTATCGTTGGGATCGACCTTCTCATCAGCTGGAACAGTTATGAGACTTTCTTTAAGATCTTAGGTGTCGAAGTCCTGCTCGCAGTTGTCGTTTGGGTAATCCTGACACTGGTTTATTCAGGCAAGAATAAAAAAGGCGTTGACAGCATTTCCTCTGAAGACGAGGTATAAGCCGTGACTCTTGACGGCATCACTTGTCAGCTTCTCGCAAACGAACTCAATAAAGAGCTCGAAGGAAAGCGTGTAGATAAGATCTACATGCCTGACAAGCATACTGTCATTCTCCACATAAGATTTACGGGCGGATACCAGAAACTCCTGATATCAATTGATCCGGGTGCTCCGAGAATCTGCTTTGCGGAAAACACTCTGGACAACCCCTCCATCCCGCCCTCATTCTGCATGCTGCTCCGTAAATACCTTGCCGGCTCAAGGATCGAGAGCGTTACCAATCCCGGTTACGAGAGGATCATCGAGATAACCGTAAGCAAATACGACGAGTTAAAAGACAGGAAAACTTATACCCTTATCGTTGAATTAATGGGACGTTTTTCAAATCTTGTCCTCATAAATGAAAACGGCAGGATCCTTGATTCAGCTATCCACGTTGATTTCTCGGTATCAAGAGTAAGAGAAGTCATGCCTGCACGCGTTTACGAATATCCGCCGTCACAGGATAAGTACAAGCCTGAAAAAGCATTGGAGATTGCCAGATCAGGCGAGATCCCATTCATGGAATCCGAGTTACAGCGCCCGGTCGCCAAGGCTCTCGTAGGTTCAATATTAGGCCTGTCCCCTGTTCTTGCCGCATATATCACCGATAAGTCCGACATCGACGACCGGAAGACTCTTCAGATGCTCACTGACGGCGAAAAGACAAGACTTATCAATGCTATAAAGGAATTCCTTACTTCCATAACAGAAGGAACATATACGCCTTACCTGTTCTACGGCGAAGACGGTGAGCCTGAAGATGCATCCATTGTTGAACTCAAGGGTTATGCGAAAGCAAAGCCCGTCTCTTCAATATCAGAAGCGATCGACATGTGTTATCTTGCAAGAGATTCAAAGCTCGTGCTCGATAAAGGCCGTGACAGATTAAGCCAGATAATAGGAAGCGCTCTTGCAAGAGTAATAAAGAAGCGCGAGATCCACGAGCAGGACCTTGAGGAAGGCCAAAAAGCTGATGCTCTCAAGCATTCAGGCGACCTTATCCTCACCTACAAATACATGGTAAAACAGGGTTCTTCTAGTGTTACCCTCATTGATTATGCAAGTGAATCACAAAGCGAGATCACGATCCCGCTTAATCCGACTCTCGATGCTTCAGGCAACGCCCAGGAATACTATAAGAGATTCCATAAAGCGAAGCGTAAGATGGAACTTGCAGAAACCTATCTTAAAGAAGACGAGCTTGCGGCACAGTATCTCCGCTCATTAAGCGCAGCCGTTACTGCTGCATCAAGCGTTGAAGATCTTGATGCGATAAACGAAGAGATCCGTGCCGAGATCTCCGGTGACTCAGGTTTTCGAAAAGGCTCAGCTTCAGCAAAGAACAGCAACACAAACAAAGGCGATCCGAACAAGATGGTCGGAGTTGCTAAGTCCGGAAAAGCTTCTTCGCGCGCTTTAAGAGAAGCCGCAAAGAGAGCCAACATGAACAAAGGCAGCAAGGACAAGAGCAAGGAAAGAGCTCTTCCCTGCAGACGATACATGACTTCCGACGGTTATGAGATACTCGCAGGAAGAAACAACATCCAGAATGAGCAGCTCACATTTCACACCGCTTCAAGACGTGACTGGTGGTTCCATGTAAAAGGGCTTCCCGGAACACACGTTATCCTTAAGACTAAACCCAACGAGGAAATGCCTTCAGATAATGCCGTACTTGAGGCCGCAAGTCTTGCCGCATTCTTCTCAAAGGCGATAATCCTTGAAGAACACATGACATCTGAAGATTCAAAGCCCGGCCAGCTCAAAGCAGAAGTCGACTACTGCCCTGTCTCACATGTAAAAAAGATTCCGGGAGCTAAGCCCGGAATGGTAATCTACGAAGGTTATTATTCGGTTTTGGTCGAAGCTAAGGAACCGTCTTCAAAAGATCTATAAATCTTATCCCTGAACTTGGATTCCTCTAATGAGAATATGCATCCGCAGAATTTCTGTCTGTAAAGACCGATCTCTCTTGCCATGTCCTGACCCTGTCTGAAGCCAGGACGGAAATCAATATACTCGAAATCAATGCCGTATTTGGAAGCCTTCTCCTCACTGATCTGGGCTATTTTATCGTGCTGCTGGTAAGGGCTTACAAGAAGCGTCGTACAGAAAGTATCATATCCGTTTTCAGAAGCAAACTTTGCGACGTGGTCCATTCTTATGTCATAGCACATCTCACATCTTGAAGAGAATTCATTTAAATACTCTTTGGAAAGCCAGTAGTCCTGCATACACTCAGTTCCTTCGGAAATGAGCTTGATCTTAAAGTGCTCACAAGCCTTCTCAAGATTTACGTGGCGGCGGTCAAATTCAAACTGCGGCTGGATATTGGGGTTATACCAATAGCAGTCGAGATCGCGTCCGCCGGAAGTCAGAAGATCCAACGGATACATGGCACAGGGGCCGCAGCAGGCATGGAGAAGCATTCTTCCCATCAGCCGTTCTCACCGTCCTTGTTGGAATTCTGCCAATCTTCTATTGAGATATTCTCATAGCGCGGAGGCGCAACTTCAGTACTCTTCATGCCGGCAATAAAAGACGGCGGAGGCGTAAGTCCCAAATGCTCGAATGCCCTTAGAGTAAGCATTCTTCCTCTGGGTGTCTTATGAAGGAATCCGTTCTGCAAAAGGAACGGCTCGTAAACATCTTCAATGGTAACGGGATCTTCACCTGTGCAGGCAGCAAGTGTCTCAAGACCTACCGGGCCGCCCTTGAATATATCAGCGATCGAAGTAAGAAGTCTTCTGTCTACCGCATCAAGACCGATACCGTCGATATCAAGCGCATTAAGACCGTAATCAGAAACTTCCTTATCAATGATGTCCTTATCAAGATATGAAGCAAAGTCTCTCATGCGCTTCAAAAGTCTGATAGCGATTCTTGGCGTGCCTCTTGATCTGGATGCAATATTGCGTAAGCCTTCCTCATTGATGGCGATGCCGAGAAGTCCTGCATCACGCTCAAGGATCTGCATGAGATCTTCCGTCTCATATAATTCGAGGCGGTGGATCATGCCGAATCTGTCTCTTAAAGGTGCAGAGAGCATACCGGCTCTCGTGGTGGCGCCAACCAAAGTAAAGTGCGGAAGATCAAGTCTTACAGATCTTGCGGCAGGACCTTTGCCGATCATGAGATCCAAACAGTAATCTTCCATCGCAGGATAAAGAACTTCTTCAACGCTCTTGTTGAGTCTGTGGATCTCGTCGATGAAGAGGACTTCATTCTCATTGAGATTGGTAAGGAGAGCAGCAAGATCGCCTGCCTTCTCGATGGAAGGACCTGTGGTGATGTGCATCGCAACGCCCATCTCGGATGCGATGATGCCTGCAAGAGTAGTCTTACCTAATCCCGGAGGACCATATAAAAGAACATGGTCGAGTGCTTCACCGCGCTTCTTGGCTGCATCGATAAAGATCTTGAGATTGTTCTTTACCTTTGTCTGACCGGAATACTCATCGAAAGTAATAGGCCTTAACGCCTTCTCTTCCGTATCACCCGGCTGTCTGAGCCTGCCTAATACGCGCTCTTCCTCGTTTTCCTGTTCGTTAAAATTCATCATGTATGTTTATTCCCTTATGAGAACTTTTTACCTGCAGCAACCTTCAAAGACTTGCGGATAAGGTCTTCGAGTCCGATGCCGTCTTCATATGCGGATGCAACTGCATCGGCTGCTTCCTGGTCTTTATATCCTAACACAAGGAGAGCTCCGACAGCATCCTGCATAACACCCGAATCACCTTTGACTGAAGTACCCGTGGCAGCGGGAACAACTGTTGCCGTGGATGCGGCTCCGAGCTGGGATTTAAGCTTGTCCTTAAGTTCGACGATGATCTTCTCTGCACTCTTCTTGCCAAGTCCTTTAACGCTTGTAAGGAGAGCAACATTACCGCTCATTACTGCTGCAGCGATCTGCTCGGCAGATAAAGAAGCGCATATTGTGTGTGCAACCTTGGGACCGACACCGCTTACCGTAATAAGCTTTAAGAACATCTCCTTCTGGTCTCTTGATACGAATCCGTAAAGTGAGATGTCATCTTCTTTAACGCTCTGATAAAGCCAGACCGTAACTTCGTCACCGATGCCTCCGATCTCTGCCGAGATGCCGAGAGGGCAGTTAACGAGATATCCAATTCCGTTATTTTCAACTACTATCTGCTGGTCGTTGCGGTCAGCGATAATGCCTTTGATATATGCGTACATTCAAGTGTCTCCTTAAACTCAATAAGAGTATTGTATCAATAAATCAGATAAATCCTTCGTTGCGCTTCTGATATCCGTATCTTCCGTATTGGTAACCTGCTACGGCCTTACCGGCAAAAGCAAGACCGGTATTTGCCAGTGTGATCGCAAGGGCAAGCGCATCTGCAGCATCGTCAGGCTTCGGGATCTCTTTAAGGCCAAGGATAGACTTTGTCATTAGCTGGACCTGCTTCTTCTCAGCCTTACCATAACCCGTAATGGCAAGCTTTACCTGTCCTGGCGTAAACTCGAAAACCTCTACTCCTGCTCTTCCTGCCTCAACAAGCACAGCGCCCCTGGCCTGCGCCGTGCCGATTACAGTCGTATGGTTATGTCCCATAAAAAGTTCTTCGACTGACATATAATCTGGCTTGTACTGCTCTAACAGGAAACGCATCTTGTCATTGATGGCGAGAAGTCTTAAAGGAAAATCAGTTTTTGCCTTAGTCTCTATAACGCCGTAATCGACCACTTCAAACTTGGATCCGACTTTATCGATGATGCCGTAACCCGTGATGGCATAGCCGGGGTCGATACCGATTATTCTTTTCTTAACGGGTTCGTTAGCCATAGTACTCCTGTACAGATATAAACATTTGTTCGTATTATACCGCAACAGCGGATCAAATCAAGTGATTACACCTAATATGGCAGGCTTCTTCTCAGGCGGATTGGGACCTATCTCATATGCATCAAGGATAAGATCCATAGCATCGAAAAGTTTTTCTTCAGGCAGCTCACTGTCTTCGCCTGTATAAAGGGCACAGAGCGAATCGCCTCTTTCGACTCTGTCACCGACCTTTACGAAAAATCCTATTCCGGCACCATAATCGATCTTATCTGTTTTCGCGAGGCGTCCTGCTCCCAAAAGAACGGATGCCTGTCCGATAAGATCTGTCCTGATTTTCTGCACATAACCCGCATCAGGTGAATTTACGTGCATGCAGTCGAAAGGCTTTGAAACATATACGGGAGCACCAGCCTCATTAAGCTTGCCGCCCTGTGATTCGATAAGCTGCTTATATTTCTCATAGCATGTTCCGTCAGAAAGCCTTGCTCGGATCTCGCTTTTAAGGACATCTTCGCTCATGCCGGCATCCTTTTTTGCAATCTTTATGAGATGGTATGCAAGCTCGGTAACGACTTCGATAACGTCAGGTTCGCCCTTACCGGTCACCGTATTGAAAACTTCCTGCATCTCAAGGACATTTCCGCAGAATCTTCCCAAAGGCTCATCCATATTGGTAATAACCGCAACCACCTGACGTCCTGCAAGCTTGCCGATCTTGATCATCGCATCAGCAAGTTCTCTGGCCATGTCCAAATCCTTCATGAAAGCACCGGATCCGCAGGTAACGTCTAAGACGATTCCCTGGGCACCAGCTGCGATCTTCTTGCTCATAATGCTGGATGCGATAAGAGGAATGGAATCAACCGTTCCCGTAACGTCACGCAATGCATAAAGGATCTTATCTGCAGGCGCGAGATCAGGCGTCTGGCCTGAAATGACCATACCCGTCTTGATAACATACATATGGAAATCTTTGGTATCCACTTCGACATTAAAGCCTTCAATAGATTCGAACTTATCGACCGTTCCGCCCGTAAAGCCCAAACCTCTGCCGCTGAGCTTAACAACTTCAACACCGAACGATGCGATCAAAGGCAAAAGGATAGGCGTGATCTTATCACCTACGCCGCCTGTACTGTGCTTATCTACGGATACGCCTTCGATATAAGGAAGTGTAAGCTGTTTGCCTGATGCGGCCATCTCAAGCGTCAGGGTCGTCATCTCATGCTCATCCATGCCGTTTAAGACGATTGCCATAAGAAGCGCCGAAGTCTGATAATCCGGAATGCTTCCGTCCGTAACTCCCTGTACGAAGAACTTAATCTGTTCATCTGTCAGGCTCTGCTTGTCTCTCTTAGCAATTATGATATCCCGCATATTCATGGAAGATCACCTCCGGTAAAGGTCCTCAATAAAGATATTATAATCTAATAAGTGCAAAATACTCTTTTGTGCTAAACTAATTCAAGCAAAAACCTGATATGGAGGCTGTAAATGGCCGATAATACGAACACAACATCAACATCTTCAACACTTTCCGTAGTTCTCATCGGATGCGGAAGAGTCGCAGAAAAGCATTTAAAGGCCATTTCCAAGCTTAAGGGCTTAGAACTCAAAGCCGTAGTGGATGTTAATCCCGATTCCGCGAAAAGACTTCTTGGTTCCGTAAAAGGTTTTGCGAACGTTAAGACATTTACCGACTACAAGGCAGCAATCGATGAGATCAAGCCTTCGATCGTATCAGTTACGGTTCCTTCCGGTCTTCACTTCCAGATTGCCAAATACGCAATGGAACACGGATCGAACCTCCTTCTCGAAAAGCCCATGACAATGTCTGTCTCTGAAGCCCGTGAGATTTTCGAGCTCTCCCAAAAGACAGGTCTTAAGATCGCCATGGGACACATATACCGTTATCTCCCAATCGTCGGCCTCGTAAGACAGGATATCGCCGAGGGCAAATACGGCAAGGTCACACACGGCAGCATCTACGTGCGCTGGGGACACGGCGAAGATTACTATTCAAGCGCTGCATGGCGCGGAACATGGAAGAGTGACGGTGGCGCGCTGATGAACCAGACGATCCACGCGATCGATCTTCTCGTATGGCTCATGGGTTCCGAACCCGAAGAAGCTTCTGCCATGATCGCACAGCGTATCAGAAACATAGAAGCTGAAGATCTCGGCATGGCCGTATTAAGACTCGAAAACGGCGCGCTTGCACAGATCGAAGGCACAACGGCAACAATTCCTTCAAAGCACTCGGCTGAGTTCACAGTATTCTGTGAGAACGGACAGCTCTCGATGGGCCTTGAATCAGGCAAGCCTCATCTTAACCTCGTTACCGTTAAGCCCGACGGAAAGATAAAGAAACTTAACGGCTACTATATCCGCAAGCAGTTCAAGGAAGGCGGAATGTTCTCATACAAATGCGCACTAAATCCGCACCTCGGAATTTATAATGACCTTTATGAATCCATTACGACCGGCAAGGATCCTATAGCTGACGCATACTCAGGATTCTCATCCGTCGATACCCTCCTTGGTATTTACAAGTCCGCAAAGGAAGGAAAGCCTGTTGCTCTTCCCCTGTCAGACGACTTCAATTCTGTTGACATGACCGGCTTCTTTAAGTAATAGGAAAATTTTTTTCGATTTAAAGTAAAACACGTGAAAATAAGTGTTGACTTGTAAATACCTAATGGCTATAATAACTCACGTTGCTTAACGCACCTCTAGCTCAGATGGTAGAGCAACTGACTCTTAATCAGTGGGCCCAGGGTTCGAGTCCCTGGAGGTGCACCAACAATAAGAAGGATGTCCTAAGTGACATCCTTTTTTGTTTTCCAACACTCAACACTATTTCAGCATTCTAAAACCGGCTATATTTTTCCTGTGCACATTCAATCGAATCAGGTATATACCCACAAAAATACGAAGAGCCGAAAAATCAAAAAAATAATATAGGGCGCCTCATATGAGACACCCCATCATTACTATTCAGATATATATTATTCCTCTTCCAGGAATTCCTTGAATTCGTCATAGGTCTCAGAAGCGGATAAAACCTTAACAGTTTTCTTCTCGCTCGGAACCTCATCAGGTGCAGCAGGTTTCTGTGCTTCCTCAGGCTTCTTCTCTTCTGCCTTGGGAGCCTCTTCAACCTTAGACGGCTCTTCTTTCTTATCAGCCTCTGCCTTAGGCGCCTCTGCTTTAGGAGCTTCTTCAGTCTTTGCAGCTTCTTCTTTCTTTTCTTCAACGGGCTGCATAAGCTTGGCAGCCATTTCTTCAGCAGCTTTCTTGATCTCCTCTTCTTCCTTTGCTGCAGCTTCCTTCTCTTTAGCAGCCTTTTCCTTTGATTCCTCGAGAAGTCTCTGCTGGAGCTGGCGGCGTTCTTCGCGCGCTTTGTTCTTAGCATCCTCTTCGGCCTTCTGTGCTTCAGCTTCCTTCATCTCATCTTCTAGCTTCTTCTTAAGCTTCTCATCGTTAAGCTGAGCAATGTGTGAAGCCTTAAGATCACCGATGGACTCAGGTGCCTGTACAGCCTTATTCATGATTGCATCCATCTTAGCGCGGCTTTCAGCCTTTGAACGCTCTTCATCCTCGGCAACCTTAACACCGAGAGACTGAAGATTCGAAAGTTCTTCAGCAGATACACCTGGAGCTGCAGCCTCAATAACAGGCTGAAGTGTGACAGTCTTGATCTCAACATCTCCGACTTCAGAAATGCTGAAGTCAGAAGCAGCTTCCTGAATCTTCTTGATATCAGGAATTTCTACACCCGGTAGAATCTCGTACTTTTTCTCTTCTCTCATAAAACCCCTCATCCTTTAAGTGATAGCACAAGTTCAATAGCTCCTATAATGCAAAGCACAATGCCTATAGCAAGCATGATAATCGAGATCTTGCTGATCTTCGAAGGTTCTTTAGGCTGAACCTCCAGTTCCATCTTATCAGCAGCAACAGTCTCAGGCGCTTTCGCGGGTTCCGGTTCAGGCTGCGTTACGGCAGGCTCCTCGCCGGCACACTTCGAAATGATCTCATGCGCCTTAATGATCTCAGGCTTGATAGCCTGTGATAGATCTTTAAACGTCTCGGAAGATGAAGCAAACTTAGCAGCTTCACTCTCAAGCGTAGCCGGATCGGGTGCTTTGGTCCCCTCAAAATACATAACTCCAAAGCTTGCATCGTCACTGGCATTGCTTGAACCGACGATATATTTCTGTACAGTCTCAAGAACTGATTTCTCGCCTTCTTCCCTGCCGTCTGCAAACGTCTCAGCCATCTTTGCAACAACAGGCTTTACGAGACCTGCGTCTTCGTTGTAAACGCTGTCCTGAACGCCGTCAGTCATTAACGCGATCGCATGTACATCGTCAACAGTAGTCTTAAGAAGACGCATATAGTTATCGGCATGAGCGGCAGTAACAAAATATGTCTTGCCGTCCTTGTCGTTCTGCGGCATTGAAATAGGGCTTACACCGGAAGGAGATACTCTTACGATCAGACCGTCACCGATGTGTCCGATCATCATTCTTCTGTCCTTTACGGCAACAAAAAGCAATGTGCATGACAGTCTGTCGATAACGTCGATCGTGCGCTCTTCCATGATGTCAGCAAATGCCACACGGAGTTTTGCCATGAGATAACCTCTTACGGCAGCCTCCCTGTTCTCGATGTATAACGCATCGAAATGCTCACACAAAGTATCTGTGATTACGTGTACGGCGCAATCAGAACCGAATCTCGCATCCGTATATTGCTTACCGCCGGCACCGTCAGCAATACAGACGACAGAAACACCGTTTTTGGCAATAGCATAAGACGCGTCCTCGCAAGGAGTGCCGCGGTTAACGTGTTTGTTGCCGATCGTCGTGATTGCTCCGACAGTAATTCCCTTATACATTATTCGTCCTCGTTAATGAACTTCATGAAATCATCCAGTTCAACAGCCTTGCCCTGAGGCTCAGTATTGATATTGTAAAGTGCGTCATCGCTCATACCTGAAGATACAATGGATGAAGATGAAGATCCGAGGAATTCGAAAAGCTTACCGAAGTCTGCAGAGTTAACTGAAATAGGCTCAGCACGCTTAACGGAAAGTCTCTTTAAAATATCGAAGTCAACACCGTTTCCTACACCGATGTTGAATACAACAAGTTTGTCATCACGCTCAAGTTCGTTGCATGCGGCAATGGCACGTTCCATGTTCTGCATAGCGTTAGGACCCTGGGGAGCACCGTCAGTAATGACAACGAGCCAAGGCTGGAAATACTTGATTCCCATCTCCTTGTAGCCTTCCTTACGCGCATTGAGAAGCTCTAATGCAGTAAGAACGCCTTCTCCGATAGGTGTAAGAGTTGTAGATGCCGTAATCTCGGGAAGTCCCTTATCCTTGGAGATCTTACCGAAAGGCATTACGATGTCTACCTTTGAACCAAAAGTGATGATCGCGATATCAGTAGAATTTCTTGTGTCATCATTGTTCTTGATAGATGCAACGAAGTTCTGAAGACCCATGTTGAGCTGTCTGATAGGATTGCCCATCATGGAACCTGAAGTATCAAGTGCAAAACAGATTGGAAGTCTTCTTCTCGTACTTGTTCCAAAATCAGAACTAGAAAAATTATCCGCCATAAAATTCCTCCGAGTTTTCGAGAGTATAGATATCTATAAAATTATAACAAACATTTCCAGCAACTTGTATGTGTTGCAAGCTGTTTGTTATTGAGAGCTCGCGCGAATAATCAGAACAGTCCGAAAAACTTTTTCTTTTTAGCAGGTTCTTCCGTGCTGACGGAAGGCGCCGGAGCGCTATTGGCCGGAGCAGCAGCAAAAGATGCACTTGGAGCCGCTGTTTCCTCATCGTCAAATCTCACCGGTCTGTAGCTGTCGCTGCCACCGACATTAGATGAGACATATCTGCCTGAAGGAACATTTCCAAACGTTTTTTTCTCAAACTGTGCTTTGGCTGCTATATTTTCTTCTCTGGCTTTCTTGGCATCGAGCTTAGCCTGGAGCTTAGCTCTTACTTCTTCTACATTGACAGTTGCCTGCTTATAGTCTTCACAAGGGAAAAGCTTATAAGCTTCAGGATCATCGTAAACGAAGTTCTCAAGATTATTCATATATTCCTGAACGGCTGCGCGCCAGCATACTGCTTCATAAGACTTGCCTTCACGGAATGTCTTATAGAGCATGACGCGGAGATTCTCAGGGAGGTATTCCCAGATGTGATCGTAACCGCCGAGCGGAATATGTTCTTTATCAGAATTATCGAGTGTATAAGGGAAGTTGTGATTTAGGATTTCTTCTCTTAAAGTCTCGGCGCCCTTTCTGGTCGCATAAGGATGAAGTCCGCAGAACAGGATCGAGAATACCAGCATTGCTATTGAATAGTCTTCATCTTCCAAGGGTCTTACGAATCCGGAAAAGTCTTTGCCCCAGAGCTTTGGATCAGTGAACTCTTCCGTGCCTACAGGGCAAGGAAGGTTTCCTACCTGTACACTGTCCATATCGATGAGATATTGTGTGGACGAAGTATAGATCAAAGCATTCTTAAGCTGAATGTCACCGGCAACTATATCATGCATATGCAGATAGAGATACTTGCCGATAAGAGACAGAAGCGTCTCAACCACATCAAGTCTTGTCCAGTCAGGATAATGTTCAAGAATTGCGTCAGGACCATCGAAAACATTGCTGAGCGTTGTACCCTTACCAACGAACATCGTATATCCGATCGGCACGCCACGGAAATAAAGAAGGTGTTGAGGAGTGCAGAAACTTGAAGAAGTAATTCCGAGTTCCGTAAGCTTCTTAAGCTTAGCCCATCTCAAAGGAGTGATGACCCCCTTGTGATAGATCTTGGCAACATATTTAGGGTTGTTGGTTGTAAATACCATACCTTCAGCGCCGCCGCTCAGTCTCTTCTCGAGGATGAACCTGTCGCCTTCGGTGGAAATAACCATATCATCAATGCTTGCTCTTCCGTCACAGTCAATGAATGTATTGTTCTTGGCAAGACCGCTGATCTGAGGCATCGGTAATTCCTGGATCATCTCTGCAACAGAATGGAAGATCTTAATACCGGAAGGTGTCATTATGGCAATGTCGCCTTTGTAATCAGGAGCCTTCTCATAAAGTCTCTTGGTAAAAATGCCCTTCCTTGTAGTAAGGATGCAGCACATACGGATATCCTTGACCTGCTCTAAGAAATACTCAGTATTGCATGTATGAACGACATGCAGCGTATTCGTAGCCATAAGACCCTGAATAAGCGAACGCATTGAGTTCTGAACATAGATGTCTTTGGGATCCTGCTGCTGTAAGACACACTTGTGGAGGATCTTGAAAGTATCGTCGATATAACAATCGATTCCTTTATCTTCAAATAAGTTCGTCAGCTCATCAAACCATACACCGTTGGAAAACTCCAAAACAACGGAGTAATCAAGCACAATAGACAGATAATTGCCTAATTCTTCGAACATAAAACCCTCTTCAAACCTTCTCTCAGATAAGATTTTATACATTAAAAATCTAGAATGCAAGGAAAGAAAACAAAGTATTTAACATTTATGCAGGAAATTCAACATAAACCTAAAATATTGTCCATAATAACAAACGCCTAGCCTATTCCGACCAGCTTCATTAGATATTTAGCATTAGATTGTCTGCTTATACCCGGCGTTAGCTTGTAATCGAAAGTGATTCCGGTATCCGTATAAGTCTCCGAAAAATGATAGTATCTGATGTTTTTAAACTCTTCCGTGGTCTTGTCGATCATTGCATAGTCATGCGTAGTCATAAGACCGCAAATGTAAGGCATTGAAAGCTTTTTCAAAACAGTCAATGCACCCTCTGTCCTGTCATCTGAATTTGTGCCTCTGAATATCTCATCGATAAGGAACAGCAACGGCTTGTTCTCCCCTGCTGCCTTTACGATACCTGAAATCCTTATGAGCTCTGCCTTGAACGTACTCATATTCTCTTCGATGCTGTCGACGATCCTCATGGAACTCATAACTCTCATTCTTCCGAGTTTCAAAGCAGATGCAGGTACAAGGCCGCCTGTCATCGCAAGTATCGTGCATACGCCTACTGTTCTTATCATGGTTGTCTTGCCGGACATATTAGAACCGGTAATGATCGCAATATCCTTATCTATCGTAACAGAATTGCTGACAACTGATTCATGTGAAAGAAGCGGATGCGCAAGATCCGAACCTTCGAAAAAAGCATTGTCTTCAGCTTTGTCTGATTCAACGAATTCAGGGAATGAGCTCAAAGGTAATACAAGTCCTGTCTGAGCCGCACACATGAGAGCTTCAAGGTCAGCTAACTTATCGATATAAACAGGAAGTTCCTTGCCGTACTTAACAGCCCAGTTACCCATCCGGTTAGAGATAATGTAATCCAAAGGAAAGACCGCATTAAGAATAAGAGCAAACAAAGGCTGGCTTCTTAAACCGGCAAGTCTCAAAACGGAATTAAGTTCCTTCAACGAATCGTATGCACCTTTTGATTTATCATCGCCCTTAATCAGTGACTTGTTGAGTTCATTTTCAAAGCCTGCATTTTCGAGGATCGAATACAACTTCAGCATCGTTCTTACCGGATTAGGCATGCCTTCACAGGCCTTGATGTATTTCTCGTTAAAAGCGCGTCCGATCAGCCAGATAATGAAGTTAAGGATGAGGCACGATATTACCATTGCTGCTGCATATTCAGGAAACGCAATCAGTGCAATGGGGACACTGATCCACAAAACAAAACCGATGATTATAAGCACATTTGCAGCAGCTTTTGTTTTCGTACCTTCCGAAGCAAAATTCAAAAGGACTTTGGGATCTTTTGTCATCTTGCCGACTCTTGCCGTAGCCTGGTAATCCATAAGTATCTCAGGCTTGGAACAAAGCTCTTCTACCGCCTTCTGCTTTGCTTTAAGTGAACCGGTCGTAATTCCTGACGTGTGATTATTAAGGAGGTTTTCAGCAAATCTTTTTCTGCCGAACGAAGTCTCAGATACATTGAATAAAGAGAATAAAGACTTTTTGCCGAACAGATCGAGATCTGCGCTGTAGTCATGATCAGCAACTTCAAAATCCTTTCCGTAAAGTCTGTTCTTTGCAGATCCGATATCTTCCGCCCGTTTGAGTCCTTTAACGGCTATATTTCTGAGCTCGTTGAAATCACCCTTAATCCTTGCGATATAAGATGCATTTACTTTGGATAATTCATTGAGATAATTGACCTTTTCAATGATGCCGCCGTGAATGATGCAGAGTACGACGAACAGAATAAATACAGCACCGCCGGCAAAATAGAGTACTGGGAGTTTAGCTGCAAATCCGCCGATGATAAGACCTGCTGCACCTAAGAAAGAAATCAATCTCAAAAATGACAAAATGCCGCTCTGCCTTCCATACCTGGCAAGATCGGCAATTATCGTCTGCTCTTTATCTTCGTAGAATTTAAGATTAGCTTTCATCCTTCTTCGCCTTGGAAGATGCAGGCTTCTTTGAAGCGGCAGCAGAAGGTTTCTTAGCCGGCGCCTTCTTCGAAGCAATCTTGGGTTCTGCCTTTGCAGTATCCTTCTTTGCAGTATCCTTCTTTGCAGTATCCTTCTTTGCAGTAGTTGTCTTAGAAGCCGTCTTCTTAGCGGTTGTCTTCTTTGCTGTAGTCTTCGAAGCGGTCGTCTTTCTTGACACTCTCTTCGGAACGCACTTATCAAGAACGTCACCGACATTATCGTGGATCGTAAGAAGAGCCTTAAGATCCATATAAGTAGAACTCTTATTTATAATAACGATCCTGTCATGCTTTAAGAACTGTGCAAACGTAGCAGCAGGATAAACCGTAAGTGATGTTCCTGCAATGATCATAAGATCACACTTCTTAACAGCCTTGATCGCATTATCAACATTCTCATGCTCAAGATTTTCTTCGTAAAGAACGATGTCAGGCCTTACGATGCCACCGCATCTGTCACAATGCGGAACGCCTTCCTGAGCCGCGATATATTCGATATTGAACTTTTTACCGCAATCCATACAGTAGTTTCTGAATACGGATCCGTGAAGCTCGATAACACACTTGCTTCCTGCCTCCTGGTGGAGGTTATCGATATTCTGTGTGATTATTGCCTTAAGCTTGCCCTGTCTCTCAAGTCTTACGAGAGCCTTGTGAGCCTTGTTAGGTCTTGCATCAGGATAGATAAGCTTACGCTTGTAAAAATCGAAAAAGTCTTCCGGATGCTCCATGAAGAAATCGTGAGCAATGATGTCTATCGGTCTGTATTTAGTACCGCTTTCCGTATTGTAGATACCGGCACCGCTTCTGAAGTCTGGAATGCCGCTCTCTGTGGATACACCTGCTCCGCCAAGGAAAACAATATTTTTGGATTCTGCGATCAGCTTCTTGAGCTGATTGATCTTGTCTTCGCGGACGCTGCCGAATCTGTCAATTCTCGTTTCCAAAACAATACCTCAATCAATGAACATCTGCTATTCCGTCGCCGTCGAGGTCAACACCTTCAAGATCACCGTGATCGTGGAACATTCCGGCTGCGCCGAACATTTCCTTACCGGTAACTCGCTTCTCATCGCGTCTCATCTCAACAAGTGTGCTCAGGGCTTTTCTTACTCTGTCAGGCGTCTTTATGTTCTTGATCTCAAGAACAGGCGATGACTTATCGGCAGTAGTAAGGATTACCGAACCGACACCGAAGATCTTCTGCCAGAGGGTCTGCTTAAAAGTCAGATCCAAAACCCTATAAAGGAGGATCTCTTCTGAACTGACATTGAAGATACCCTTTTTCATATAAAACTTGTTGTTGCTGAAACTGTAGACAGTAAAGGAAATAGGCAGTCCAAGATATCTCTTTTTGTCTTGCCAGAGGATATCTTCGTTCTCGGTGAGATTTGTAAGTCTGTCAATTCTGCCCATATCTAAGCTCCCTTCGGGAAGGCGACAATAGCTCTTCACAATCTACATTATAATAAAAAACAAATTTATTGTACAAATTTATCAAAATGAAACGTAATTGAAATATAACGCTTCATCAGGTTTCTTCAGGTTCGCCTCTCTTAGGGTCGATGATGTCGTGATAATCGAACAGTTCCTCATAGACCTTTCGCTGCAAAGTAACGTAGCTCATCATGGCACGGTCAAGATAGAGATAATTGTCCCCGTAAGTATAATACGGGCTTGCTCCGCCGCCGAAGAAGATCCTGAATCCGTGATTCTTGTAGTACACCGCACGATCGTCTGTTCCGGGAATGTAGTTACCATTCGGATATACAAGCATATGCACCTCTCCGAAAAGACTTCCCACCTGCTCAAGCCACTTCTCTGTGTCATCGATCAGGACCTGCTTCTCGGTATTGGTGCAGTCCTGGATATAATCATATGTGCAGTTGGCAAACTGCCAGCCGTTATCTGAAAGAACATTTGCGATCTCAATAACTCTGTCCCTGTTGTACTGGATCTCTTCAGGTGTAGGGTTGATCTGCTGCATGTTGGCAGCACTTAATGCAGCATTGCGGTCATCTACCTCATCCTCACTGATTACGTATCCGAATACTGACTCGTGACCGCTGACGGAGATGATACCCTTAGCACCGTCGTAGGTAAAATCAGGATGTTTTTCAACGAACATGTCGAGAATACCGATTGCTTCAGCATTTCTGCCTACAACGGTCTCCCCTGCATAATTTATGTATTCACCGCAGACCTGGCTCTCATCGTTGAGAACAAGTCTTCTGCATGTTCCGTAGCTGTATGCGGATGCGTTGTACTGAAGATTCTCAATGACAACAATGAGCGGTTTCTTACCCTTCGGCACACGGAGATTGCGTTCAAGAAGGAACGTCGGATCACTCGAATCAATGAGGTCCTCCGGATCTACAAGAACATAATCTCTCTCGTAAAGATTTTCGAGGATCTTCTCAAACTCATATGTCGTAAGGTAAAGACCTGTCTCACTTGAACGGATGCGGCTAGAGAATGCAATATCCGCATCTGCGATAAGAGATCTTACGCAGATAACTTCGATGGGTCCTCTGTATTCCTTAACTTCGCTGGTATATGAAGTCGCGGTAAGAAGGTTGCTCTTGATCATCTCGTCTTCAGGGAAGATTACCGCGAGATCAGAGAAGAGCTGCTCAGCAGAATAGAACTTTGATGTCTGGAGCATATGCTCACCTTCAGCCATCATAGGCTCATACATCAGTTTCTTGATCGTCGTGATCCTGGTATAGCAGTAATCTCCTACAAAGCCGTCATAATTCTGGTCTACCTGTGTATATTTCTTAACCGCAGCAATGTAATCGCCTTCGTTGTAAGCCGCCTCTGCTGTCTGGACATCACCAGTCGCAGTCTCTATGAAATCAAGCTCTCTGAGCAAAGGATTTGCGGTAGCGGAGAAATTACCGATAGGAGATAACTGGTCAAAGAAATACATAACGACCGGTTTCTCGATGTTACCCAAAAGGAAGTCTTCACATATGCTGTACATTCTCTCTGAAACTACTGAGCTCGTGAGTTCCTTCATCGAATTGAGGAAATTAATGTCGCTCGCGGTAAGCACATATCTGTTGGAAATAATCCTGTCACAGAGTGAATCAACGCGGACCCTGACGATATTCTGCATATCATCAAGCATCTGAAGTTTAGTTGCGTTTGCCTCCTGATTTTCCGGAGATACTTTCAAGACTTCGTCCTGAATGCCTCTGTAGATCTCAAGCGCTTCGGAATAATTGCCTTCGTCTATCGCCGCCTCGAAGCTGGGAATGGTATCTTTTTCATATGCGTTTTTTCTTCCGATAAAGAACGTCGTTACGCCCAGTATTATGAGCATAATGGCACAGACAACAGCAGCGGTATAGTAATCCTTACCGCCCTTGCGATCGTCTTCTCCAATGTGATACTCGGAAGAAAATACCGTCACTTCAGATCATCAAAGCTAACCTGCTTTGCCTCCAATGAATTCTCTCTAATGTAGTAACCGATAGCAGGAACTTTACGTATCCTGTAGTACTCCGGATCCTGAACCTCTACTTCTGCAAGACGCGCGAGAGTCTTTAATACGGAACCTTTCTTCGATACGAGAAGCTGGACACCCTGCGTCGTTCTCGTTGTCTTGAGCGGGATCAACGATGCCTTGAATACGGCAGCCTTGTCGAGGCTGTTTGTAACGATAAGATCAGGGTCTTCGTCTTCAGCCAGAAGGATGAATCCGATTGCTTTGCTTCCGTCAAAATACGCATTTACGAGTTTCTTTCTGTTCTGCTTTGTCTCATAAGATGCAATAGGGAATCTCGCTGCCTTACCATTCTCGAATGCAATGAAAAGAATACCCTTGTAATCCGTTGTGGAAATCATGAACATGGGCTTCTCGCCGTCTTCCATACCGAGCTCGCTGTTTAAGTAATGACCCAGATCACCGGGTTTGGTGTCTGAGAAATCATAAACGTGAGTCTTATAAAGATTGCACTTGTCAGTGAAGATAAGAAGATCTGACTTATTCTCACACTCAAAGCCCATGAATATCTCATCATCGTCTTTGGTCTTGAGTTCACCTGCATTCTGCAAAGACTTCATTGTGTGCTTCTTGAGATAACCGTGACGGGTAAGCATGAGGTGAAGTCTGTAATCAGGAATAACAGCTGTCTCTTCGAAAATCTCTGTCTCTTCCATTCCGACGAGTTCGGACTTCCTGGGCTGGCCGTACTTCTCTGCTACTTCCCTTAATGTCTTGGCGATAAGGTTGTTGATCCTTCGAGGACTTCCCAAAAGATCTTCGGTATCAGCGATGTCAGCCTTGAGCTTATCCCTGTCAGAAATCCTGTTTAAGATGTACTGCTTATTGATGTTACGGAGCTTGATCTCTGCAACGAATTCAGCCTGCTCTTCATCTATGCCAAAACCTGTCATGAGGTTAGGGATAACGTCAGCTTCAAGCTCTGTCTCCCTGATGATCTTGATGGCTTTATCGATATCAAGAAGGATAACTGCAAGACCGTCCAAAAGGTGCAGTCTCTTCTTCATTTTCACGAGGTTGAAACTGAGTTCCCTGCACACGCAGGTTCTTCTCCACTTGAGCCATTCATCAAGAATCTGGGCAATGCCCATTACTCTCGGAGAACCGTCAATGAGAATGTTGAAGTTGCATGAGAAAGTATCTTCAAGCTTTGTGAATCTGAAGAGCTTTGTCATGAGCTGCTCGTGGTCGGTGCCTCTCTTGCAGTCGATCGTAATCTTGAGACCGTCAAGGTCTGTCTCGTCTCGGATATCTGCGATCTCGCTTGCCTTCTTGCTCTTAACGAGATCCGCGATGTTATCGATGATAGCCTCAACGCTTGTGGAATAAGGGATCTCCGTAATCTCGATGAGGTTCTTGGCCTTATCAACGTTATACTTTGCTCTTACAGAAAACGTTCCCTTACCTGTATCGTAAATCGCTTTCATCTGATCTTTGTTATAGAGGATCTTTCCGCCTCCCGAAAAGTCCGGCGCGGGCATGATCTCCAAAAGATCGGTATTGGGATCTCTCATGTATGCTTCAGTTGCAGCGCATACTTCTGCAAGATTGAATGAGCAGATATTGGATGCCATACCTACGGCAATACCCTGGTTGGCATTTACGAGTACTGCAGGGAAAGTCGTAGGAAGAAGCGTAGGCTCCTTGAGAGTGCCGTCGTAGTTATCGATCATGTCTACAGCATCCCTGTCGATACCCTTGAAGATCTCTTCACAGATCTTCTCAAGTCTTACTTCCGTATAACGCGGTGCAGCGCACTGCATGTCCCTGGAATACTGCTTACCGAAGTTACCCTTTGAATCCACGAAAGGATGAAGCAAAGAACCGTTGCCTCTGGTAAGTCTTACCATAGTGTCATAGATAGCCTGATCGCCGTGAGGATTGAGCTTCATGGTCTGACCGACTACGTTAGCGGACTTGGTCCTGTTGCCGCCCAAAAGACCCATCTTATACATCGTATAGAGGAGCTTACGGTGTGAAGGTTTGAAGCCGTCGATCTCCGGAATCGCACGTGATACGATGACGCTCATCGCATACGGCATATAGTTGATCTCAAGCATCTCCGTTATCGGCTGGTCGATAGCCGGCATATCCTTGGCATTGCTGTCAGTAAGCTTTGCCTTAAGTGAATCTGAATTGATGTCTTCTTTTTTCTTACGTGCCATTTATATCACCCTAAATCAAGCATATCGAGGTACTTCTTGCCGTCCATCTCGATATGAAGTTTTCTTCCTGCAAGATTGTCTCCGAGCAAAAGATCGAAGATCTCAGCGGTCTTCATTGCGTCTTCAGGACAAGCCTTGATAAGTCTTCGAGACTTCGGATTCATGGTTGTCTTCCACATCATCTCAGGCTCGTTCTCACCCAAACCTTTTGATCTCTGGATCGTGCAGAGCTTGGGATCGACTTTGGATAAGATCTCTGCCTTCTCCTTCTCGTTAAATGCAAAGAAAGTCTCTTCCTGAGCATTCTTTCCCTTTGGTCTGTATGTAATCTCAAACAAAGGCGATTCGGCTACATAGACATAACCTTTCTCGATGAGAGTAGGTGTAAGCCTGTAGAGCATCGCAAGGATAAGTGTTCTGATCTGGAATCCGTCGACATCGGCATCGGTACAGATTATGATCTTGTTCCATCTTAAGTCATCGAGATTGAACGCACTCATGTCTTTAGTGTGCTTGTTCTTGATCTCAACACCGCATCCCAGGACCTTGAGAAGATCTGTGATGATCTCACTCTTGAATATCGTCGCGTAATCAGCCTTGAGGCAGTTTAAGATCTTACCTCTTACAGGCATTACAGCCTGAAATTCGGCATCACGGCCGAGCTTAACAGAACCCAAAGCGGAGTCACCCTCTACGATGTAAAGTTCACGCTTTGCTACATCCTTTGTTCTGCAGTCGACGAACTTCTTGATCCTGTTGTTGATGTCGACCTTGCCCATAAGGGTCTTCTTAATGTTGACCTTGGTCTTCTCGGCATTCTCACGAGCACGCTTGTTGATGAGGATCTGCTCTATGGTCTTAGCCGCAAAATCCTTATTCTCGATAAACCAGATCTCAAGATTATCCCTGATGAGCTGTGTCATGAAGTCCTGGATAAACTTGTTGTTGATAGCCTTCTTGGTCTGGTTCTCATAAGAAGTCTGTGTTGAGAATGTATTGGTAACAAGGATCAATGAATCTGCGATATCCTGGAAGATGATCCTTGACTCATTTGCCTTGTACTTGTCGCGCTGCTTTATCTGCTTGTCGATCTCTGCAACAAAAGCATTCCTTACGGCCTTATCAGGAGATCCGCCGTGCTCAAGGAAACTGGAGTTATGGAAGTATTCCAAAGCGTTGACTTCGTTATTGAAGCAGAAAGCAACCTCTGCCCTAACCTTATACTCGTCACGGTCTTCCTTGTCTCTGCCCTTGCCTTCACCTGAGAATGTATATGTCTCGGTAAAGCCCTTCATGCCGCTAAGTTCATCGACATATCCCTTGATACCTTCGGGATATATGAAAGAAAACTCCTCGCCTGTCTCGGCATCCTTAAGGATGAACTCGATTCCGCTGTTGATAACGGACTGGCGCTTGATGATCTCCTTGAATGTATCAAGAGGAATAATGATCTCCGTGAATACCTCAGTATCAGGCTTCCAGCGCTGGATAGTACCTGTCCTGTTGAATCTGTATGGAGACTGGATGAGCTCTGTTACAGGCTCACCCTTCTTAAAGGACATCTCATACTTTGTATGATCTCTGAAAACGGTTACCTCAAAGAACTCTGAAGCATACTGCGTTGCGCATGCACCAAGTCCGTTAAGACCCAATGAGAACTCATAATCGCCTGATGAGTTATTGTTGTACTTGCCGCCCGCATAAAGCTCGCAGTAAACGAGTTCCCAGTTGTATCTTCCCTCTTTGGCATTGTAATCCATCGGGATACCACGGCCGAAGTCCTCGACTTCAATGGAACCGTCTGCATATCTTGTGACGATGATCTTATCGCCGTGACCTTCCCTGGCCTCGTCGATCGAGTTTGACAGGATCTCGAAAAAGGAATGAATGCATCCTTCAAGATTGTCAGAACCGAAAATAACAGCCGGACGGAGTCTTACTCTGTCCGCACCCTTGAGCATCGAAATACTCTCGTTGCCGTAATCTTTCTTACCCGGCATAACTAACCCAACTCCTTAAAATAAATAATATATATGCATTTGACTTTTCGATTATAACACAAAGAATTCCATAACCTTCAAGCCAAAACAGGTGCAAAAACAAGGTTGTCCCCAAAACGGACAACCTTGTCAAAAAAGCTTAATTATTTGTTGAGATCAGATATCAGGAATCTCTTCAGGATTGCACTGTTTAAGTTCAAGTCCGTAAGGACCCATGTATCTGTAAACAACACTGACCTTGAAAGCCAGATTATTGGTCTGGGGTCCGACGTTGATCTGGAACTGATTGCTCTGCATTCTATTGATCCTTGTACCGGGCCTTGCACCCATGCCGATGACATGAGTTCCGGTGCTGAGCATGATCCTCAAAGACTCACGGTTGGCGATCTCGCCGTAGAAAACATTATCAATGTAGATAGCTACAGGAACAATTGCAGCAGAAGGAAGTCCGTTACCCATCCTGTAAAGGAGAAGCTGACCGCCGTAAGCATATGCTTTACCGCACCTTGTGCATGCAAATCCGTATGTCTCATCTCTCTTAAGATTGTCAACTACAGTCTGACAATCTGGACAAACAACTCTGTACTTTCTTCCGAAAGGTATGGTGACATTCGTGCCGTCAGTAATAGGCGGCGTATAAGGCATCGTCTGCGGCTGAGGCTGTGCCTGTGCTACAGTCTGGGGATTAATCTCAACGGGAGCTACCGGAGCAGTCTCCTGAACCGCGGGACCCGGAGCGGGCGCATTACCTGCTGCAGGCACCTGAGGAGCCGCATCAACAGGTGTTCCACAGATCATGCAGAATCTGTTGCCATCAACAATGGGATTACCACACTTAATGCAATTCATATAATCTACCCCCCTCGTAATCAGATATACGATTGCATTATATCAAAAAAATTTTATAGAATTAATGTATGTTGCTAAAAAACCAAAAGCGCTCCGATTACTCGAAGCGCTTTTTGATGGTGAGCCATGGGGGACTCGAACCTCCGGCCCACAGCTTAGAAGGCTGTTGCTCTATCCAGCTGAGCTAATGACCCTGGAGCGAGTGATGGGAATCGAACCCACGTGGTCAGCTTGGAAGGCTGAAGTTCTACCATTGAACTACACTCGCATATGGCACTTTCAATTAAGTGCCTATGTATATTACACTAAGGTTTAAAAATAATCAACTAAGAATTTTAGTTAGGCATTGTACCTGTAAGATAGGTCTCGGAAACGTAGAATCCGTCCTGTGTCTTGTACCAGCCGCCGCTTGCTTTGGCAACAACTGTAACAGCCTGACCTCTTGTAAGAGTACCAATCTTCTCATAGCCCGTGCCGGGTCCCTTTCTGACATTAAGGAACTCGCCTTTTGTAACATTAGCATAGTATGTCGCAGGTGACTCAAGTTGTGTCTCGGTCCAAGTAACTTCTTCGTTGTTTGTAAGAGGGCCTGAATATTCGGGAAGTGTTGTTGTCGGAATAGTAGTAGTGGTGGTGGTGGTCTGTTCAGAAGATTCAAGTGTTGATTCCGTAGGCTTTGTCTTCTTGCAGGCAGCAAGACCCATAGCCAAAACGGCAACCATCATTCCAGCAATAAGCGCGGTTGTAAATCTCTTTCTGTTCACAATTATCACCTCCGCATAATCGTATATCTTATTATTACATACTTTGCAAATAAATTTATGGAAATTTTGTTACAAGTTAAGAGAAATTTATTTTCGGGAAATCTTACATGTCATCTTCCAGCATATAAAACGCTTCGTGATCCCTGTATCTTCCATTGATGTGCATGTAGGAGTTCCTCTTCCCTTCATAGTGAAAGCCAACCCTTTTCACAAGGTTCAGCGAAGGCTCGTTCTCAGGTACGATGAAAGCCTCGATCCTGTGCATCTTATACTCGTCGAAAACAAAGGCCATCGCGCTCTTCAGGGCCTCAGTCATGTAACCCTTGCCGGTATGGTCCTTATCTAGATGGTATCCGCACGCACAAGACATCATGCCGCCGTATGCGAAATTGAAAAACGATACACGGCCTATTATCTTATTGTCGTCCTTAAGAGTGATCCACAAAGGCACAAGACTGCCTTCAAGAAATGAATTGCAGTCATATGCCAGATATTTCTTTTGTGTTGAAACAGTAAAGTAATCGTCAGTATGAGTCTGTGAAAACTGCTTGTGAAAATCCCTGTTATTTAGCAGATACTCAGTTACCCTTGCAGCTTCACTCTTGCGCAGTACGGCGAGCCTTAAGTTATCAGTATCAAGGGCGAGCATTTCACATCTCGCCCTGTTAGAAGATACACTGTAACCAGGTCTGGACATCAGCACCTTATTAAACCTGCTGTCTTATTCTTCGTCTTCGCCGTCTTCTGCATAAGAATCTTCAGTAGATTCGGTCTCTTCATCTGCAGGTTCTGTCGTCTCCGTATCGATCTGGGCTGAAGGTTCCGATAAAAGAAGTTCTCTTGCATAAAGACCGGCATCAGAAAGAAGTCCGTCAGGCCAGTGTCCGCCGTACTTCTGGGCGTCAGTATAGTTCTCTGAGTTTAAGAGCAACGCATTTGTATCATTATCAATATCACTTCCGATACCGACGCTGCACCAGGAGATACCGTTTGCCTCAAGGAACAGAGACCACTTTTCGCTCTCATTTCTGAATATTCCGCCCTGAAGGTCTTCAGTACAAAAACTCCATTCTGTAATGAAAACGCATGCTTCCTGTTCGAGCATGAGACTGATATTGTCTCTCATTTCCTGTTTGTTGGAACCGGAGAAAACACGGCATCCGTAGATGATGTTTTCGTATTCAAGCCAGGATTCTGATACGTTAGTAAAATCGAGTCCGTTATTAGGAACGCCGACAATGATAATGCTGTCAGGATTGTTCTCTCTTACGGCATCTATAACCTCAGTAGCCAAAGGCTTGATCATGTCTTCCCACTCATTCGGAACTTCATCGGTATCTTCATCCGGTTCCTCATAGAAAAGCGGATAATTATTTACCTCATAAATGAGGTTGGGAGAATCAGAATAAATGGCGGAAAGTCTCGTAAAGAAATCAACACAAGCCTCCTTAGTTTCCTCGGCATCCTCATAGTAAGCTACATTCCAGTCAACGATAACGTAGATACCCTGCTCGATGCAAAGATCACACAGCTTGCAGACCATGTCGAAATACTTGTCAGGGTCCTTAAGATATCCTTCGATATCCTTATCGCCTGTAAGTGCAATCCTGAGGACATCACAACCCCAGTCTTCAGCAAGTGTCTTAACAACTTCTTCCGTGAAAAAACCTTCGCAGTTCTGAATGCCGAAAGTACTCATTCCCTTAAGAACAACTTCCTCTCCTTCACTGTTTACGATCTTTGTACCGCTTACACTTAATGTGCCTTCATTCTCAACAATGCTGTCAGTTACAACGGCAACACTTGAAGGTTCTGTTGCTTCAGGAGGAAGTGTGGGTTCTGTTTCTGTAGGTTCTGTTTCTATAGTAGTCTCTGTTGCGGTTGTAATGGACGGCAATGTTTCGGGGCCAAGATTGGTCGTACAGGAACAGAGCAAAACAGCTCCTGTAAGCCCTAAAACAGTTATTCCGCGCAAAAGTTTATTCATCTCGATATTCCTCACAAATTTAGTCAAACACAGTAAAAAATCGAATCGTTTTTAAATACTTTGACTATATAATCAGAAGTATTATAGAGCAAAGCAAACAAAAATCTAACAGCACTTTATAATAATTTGTTAAGAGTGATGTTTTTTTGATACTTTTACTCTATAATATTGTTAAGAATAAACGATATCGGGAGTCGGAGAGTTATGGGCCGCACAGACGCTATCAAAGACAAAATCCTTAAACTCGGTTCGAAGCAGAAACTTGGTGCTTTGCTCAAGTATGCTGACAATGCAGAAGACGATGTCCGTATGACTGTAGCAATGGCTATGGGCATGATCCCGAATTACGAATCAGGAATGGCTCTCATTCCCCTTCTCCGCGACTCTTCTCCTATGGTCAGAGCCGCTGCCGCTACAGCTGCTGCAGACATCCACGCTAAGCATTGCGAAGAGTATGTAAAAAAGCTCGCTTTCGCTGATTCAGATCCTAACGTAAGAATGGTTGCAAAACAGGCTTTCGATAAGCTCAAGGACAGCGTAGTCTGATAGGTAAATTATTAGTATTTTTAAGGGTTGTCTTCGATGAGACAACCCTTTTTGTTTGTGCTGTTCATGCCCGTGAAGCTTTCCTCCAAAGTATCATTTTCGACGGGGTTGGAGGAAAATTATGCGTATTCATTCCCCCATGTTGTGTTTTTTATGTGGTATGGAGGAAAACTCACATCCAATCACACATAAAAAAAGGATGACTCTAAACCTGAATCATCCTTTGGATTTCAACCTTTGTTAATTAATTATTCCTCGATCGGAACGATGTGATCTGCATCCTTGAAGATGTGCTTTTCAGGGATGACTCCTCTTACTCTTGAGAGAGGATATACTCTTGAACCTCTTCCGATAACCGTACCGGGGTTAAGAACGCTCTGGCAGCCTACTTCAACGTTGTCGCCAACGATAGCTGCAAACTTCTTAAGGCCTGTCTCGATTACTTCGTCACCGTTCTTAACACAAACGAGCGTCTTGTCAGACTTAACGTTTGATGTGATCGCGCCGGCGCCGAGATGTGACTTGAATCCGAGGATGGAGTCACCTACATAGTTATAGTGAGGAACCTGAACGTTATCACTGATGATTACGTTCTTGAGCTCTGTTGAGTTACCGATAACGCACTTGCTGCCGATAAGGGCACTGCCTCTGATGAATGCGCACTGACGGACTTCAGTCTCAGGTCCGATGATGCAGGGGCCTGCAATGTATGCTGAATCGAATACCTTGGCACTCTTTGCGATCCAGATGCCTTCACCCTTGTTCTCATAAACTTCAGGATCAAGTGTGGGACCTAAAGCGAGGATGAATTCCTTGATGAGAGGAAGTGCTTCCCAGGGATACTTCTTATCTTCAAGAATCGGAGCTGCAAGTGTGTGTGTCAAATCGATAAGATCTTTTGTTTCTAACATGTTTTATATCCTTTCTGTCCTATATTGAATGGACAATAGAATCCGTTAGTTGGAAGAATATACCGTTACGGATATAGTCTCCGGAAGCTGATGCTCGACACGGAAATAGATGTTTCCGTCAGCGCTCGATACATTGATCGGAAGTTCTACGACACCCATATCACCTTCTGAGATCTCAGAGTAATCAACAGATACGACGATATCGTCAACTGTAAGCTTGTTAATGGTTCCTGCTCGTCCTACGATCTCAAGATCAACGGACTTAATAGGGTAAGAAACTTCGGCATTGTCGGGAAGATTCTGGTACTGGCTGATCGGAACCGTAATATTTCTTGTAACAACAGGATTGTTGATAACCTGTATATATACCCACAGGAAGAGAGACATAAAGAACGAGAGGACAATGAAGATAATCCTTGTAGGCGTTCCGACTCTATGGGAATTGGATGTCTGATCTGCTTCTTTTGTTCTGATAGTGATGGGAACTGAGCTCTCACCAGCTACCTCAACCTGGGTTGTGGGAACAGATGTGGCAGAAGCAGCTGCAGCAGTCTTTGTTTTAGCAACCTTGCCGACATCTTCCTGGCTCAATACTTCCGTGTCAACATCATTCTTCTTGCCGCGGAACTTGTCGATGATCTTATCGATAAATGTTTTCTGCTCACCGCCGTATTCCTTAAGGCCTAGGAGATATGAGAGGTTAGCCTCAAGTTCTCTTGTAGACCGCATCTCAAAAAGTCTGCCGTTAACTGCGATGGAGGTCTTGCCTCTTTCCTCAGATACGACAACTGCAACGGTATCACCCATCTCGCTTGCGCCGACTGCGGCTCTGTGACGTGTTCCTGCACGCTCAAGCGAATGCATAGTAACCGAGAGCGGAACATGGCATCTTGCAGCGATTATCCTGCCGTCTCTGATAAGAAGACCGCCGTCGTGCATGGGTGAACCTTTATAGAAAATGCTCTGCAATACAGAGTTAGTAACTTCGGAATCGAATATAACTACATTCTCCTGTGAAAGGAGCTCATCAAGTCTGGTGTGTCTCTCGATGAGGATAAGTGCACCCGTATAAGTTCTGGACATCTCTTTGCATGCTGTGCTTATCTCTTTGATAAAAGAATTGAGTTCATCCTTTGTCATGATGGACTCGCTGTGCCTGAAAGGATTGGCTGCATTGGATGTACGAAGACCCACAGTCTCCAAAGCTCTTCTGAGCTCAGGCTGGAAGAGAACTACGAACAGGATCGCAACGATATAAAGAAGTCTGTTAAACAGGAATCCGACCATGTCGAGTCCGATAACGCCGCAGAAAGCAACAAACAGAAGGATAAGAACGATACCCTTAATGAGCTGCCAGGCTCTGGTCTGTCTGATGAACATCAGGAGCGTATAGAAAAGGAAAGTTACAAGCGCAATATCGATTGCATAACGGATAAAATCCCAGACGCTTCCAAAGAAGAGCGTGCCTTTATCGAGGCTGTTAAAAAGCTCTCCCAAGAATTCGAATATCTGAGTGATGATAGATGTGTTGGACATCGACCGGTCCTTCTTCCCTAACGCTTATCTTATTTAGTATAACATAAGGGACAAAAATCAATGTCGGTAAATTTGCATTACCGGCATTAAGTTCCTGAAGTTTCTGAAGACTCAGCAGTCTCTGTATAGTAAGTCTGTCTGGTCTGCTCGGCTCTGAACGCATCGTATTCAGAAGGCGTCATACCCTTGTCGGAACCCTTAAGAAGAGCTTCGCAAATAATGAAAGCGACGCAGTTGATCCTTATCTGGAGTCTGTCGCCGCTGCAGTCGATCTCGCCGTCACCGTCACGGTCGTAGTCCTCTTCAACGAGAACAGAATCCAAAAAAGCCGTACTGTCGGCAGGCGTTCTTCTGATGTTTCCGCCGTAATCCTGAAGACTCAGGTTCTTGGTCTCTTTCATCTGGTCATAATTCGTGAAGTTATATTCATAACTCTCAAAATATACAACAGGGATCATGCGGTCATCGAAAACCTTGAAATCCGAGACTGTCTTCGGCATTTCCTTGAAGATATCATTGACGCCGTCTTCGTCAACATCGACCTTTATGCCGGACTCGTTGTAATAGAGGTCGAATCCGTAATTCGTATAAAGAGTATTGGAGAAACAGACGTCATAAGCCTGGTAGAGCTTTCTTCTCATCTCATATCTTCTTGTGGAAATAAGTGACTTATAACCGGAAGATGCATATACTTTGTCGCCTGCGTAAAGACTGTCGACATCGTACATAACGTCAATGCTGTGCTGCTCTTCGTATGAAAGGGACTGATAGAAAGCTTCCGCACCGCTGAAATTATCAGTACCTGCACCGAAGAAAACGAACCAGACGTCAAATCCGACATCTTTGTAATCCTTAAAAGCCTTAAGCGCAGTCAGGACACATGCAGTTCCGGACGCGTTGTCGGAGATGCCGTCATATCTGAATTCGGGTTCTGTCTCCTCAGTCTCATCCTCATCGTCGTATTCTTCGTCATCGTAATCTTCGTCGTAATCCTCATCGTCATACTCTTCTTCGTCAGGTCTGTATTCGGAATAAAGATCTGCGTCATAATGAGTACCGATGATCGCTACTCTGTGTTCAAGCGTGAACGAACCGTCGTCCTGGGCACAGTAAAATCCGGTACCCTCGACTCTGACAATGTAGTTTGCGGATGTGCCGCCTGAACCCTGGAAGCTCTGGACTTCGGGTGTATATCCGAGTTCCTTTATCTTTTCCTCAATATATGCACCGGTCTGTGACTCTCCGGCAGAATAAGCGCGTCTGTCGGGAAACTTAGAAGCAATCTCCCTGGCAATGTCAGAACCGTATGTACCGTAATCTGCAGGCTTTCCGTCACCTTTGTTCTTGCTCTTGCAAGAAGTCAGGAGTAAAGGCTGTGCCATTAATGTGACACAGGTAGCTGCGGCTATTACTTTTTTGATCAAATCACTTTTCATAACTTGCGTATTATACCCTAAACTTCATCTTCATTTGAGGCAATCGGTGAAGAGACGGCCGTAATCTTCTTAAGTCTGTCTTCAAGGATCGTCAAAGCCTCGTCTGTTGAGGGATTCTTTAAGGCCCAGCTTCCCTTACCGTCCTTTTCCTCATAGCAGACCAAGGACCTGTCCGTGCCTGAGCCTTTACGATATGAATCCTTAAGGGAATTCATGATGGCGTTAAAGCTTACTCCCTTAAGTTCCGTGGGGAGCCCAAGCTTGATATAGATTGCGGAAAGGGCCGTTCTGGCTTTGTCCGGCACGGTCGCGAAAAGACTTAATGCCAGAGCCTCACCCTCCGAATAGTTCATGAACCTGAAATAGCCTTCAACAGCTTCAGAAAGTTCGCTTCCGAGTGTCAGGAGCACGGGATTCTTCCTGTCTATAGCTGCCCTTGCGGCATATACGCGGTTGAGGAAAACCCTTATGTCTGAAAGGCTTGAACCTGACAATTCGATAAGATCGGTCAGAAGTCCGAAATCAGCCAGAAGCGCATATCTTATGATCTGCGCATAACCATTGGGGACATACTTTTTGGGAACCGTCGAAAGATACTTGGGATCGATAAAGACAGCCGTCTGTGAGATATCAATTGATGCAGTATTTTTGCGGCTTCCCGAGTTAAGGTAAGCTTTGTCCGAGCAGCTCGTCTCAGCCATGGATGAAAGCGTCGTCGGTACCGCGATGAATCTGGACTTACCGGTATAAAGAGCCGATGCAAAAGCTGCGATGTCAATTACGGCACCGCCTCCGAAAGCAATGATCCAGTCATTGCTGTTAAGGCCGAAGTCTGCAAGTTCTTTAATGACATAATTAACCTGCGAAAGATTCTTGTTCTGTTCGCCCTCATCGACAGTAATTAGGCAGGGCTTGATGTCCCTTATAACGAACTGCTTCTCAAAAGCGTTGTAATAGTAACCGCTTACCTGTCTGTCGGATATTATCGCGACCTTGATCTCCTGACCTGTGAGATCTTTGTTGTCGTACTGCTCAAGGATAAATCCGGCTACGAACTCTTCGGCAATACCGCTTCCGGTAAAGCAGTCATAGCTGCGGTTGCAATCAAGTCTGTCCAAGCTTTTAAGGCTCCTTTCGCTTGCAAAATCAATTTGTATATTAACACAAAAGTGATAAAATAAACGCTCAGGTAATTTATTTAATAGAGGTTGTATATGAAAATAAGAACGAGATTCGCACCCAGCCCTACGGGTTTTATGCATGTCGGTAATCTTCGCACCGCACTTTATGAATACCTTACGGCCAAGCATGAAAACGGCACTTTTGTCCTTAGAATTGAAGACACAGACCGTGAGCGTTATGTTGAGGGAGCAACTCAGGTTATATATGACACATTGAAGCTTGCAGGACTTGAGCACGACGAAGGTCCTGATATCGGCGGCGAATACGGCCCTTATGTACAGAGCGAGAGACTCTCGATGTACAAGCCTTACGCCGAGCAGCTCGTTGAGCAGGGCAAGGCATACAGATGTTTCTGCACCAAAGAGCGCCTTGAAGCTCTTAAGGAGAATGCTCCCGAGGGCACAGGCTACGACCGTCACTGCAGAGACCTATCAGCTGAAGAGATCCAGAAGAATCTTGATGCAGGTATGCCCTATGTCATCAGACAAAAGATGCCTCTGACGGGTTCCACCTCCTATCATGACCTCGTATACGGCGACATCACGTTCCCCAACGAGGATCTCGATGATCAGGTACTTATCAAGACAGACGGCTTCCCTACTTATAACTTTGCAAACGTTATCGACGACCATACAATGGGAATCACTCACGTTGTAAGAGGAAGCGAGTATCTTTCATCCACACCCAAATATAACCTCCTCTACGAGGCATTCGGATGGGAGATCCCCACATACATCCACCTGCCGCTCATCATGGGCAAGTCAGTTGACGAGGAAGGCAACGAGGTTATCTCTAAGCTTTCAAAGCGTCACGGATCTACAGGTTTTATGGACCTTATCAATGAAGGATACCTGCCTGAGGCGATCATCAACTACATCGCACTCCTCGGCTGGGCTCCCAAGGATACAAGAGAGATCTTCTCTCTTAAGGAACTTATCGAAGCATTCGACATCAACGGCATCTCCAAGTCACCTGCTGTTTTCGACTACGATAAGCTCTCGTGGGTAAACCAGGAACACATCAAGGCTATGTCCGACGATGAATTCCTTGAGCACGCAAAGCCTTTCTATGATGAGGCCGGAGTCGACGCTTCCTGCTATGGACTTCTGGCTGAGCTTTTAAAGCCCCGTATCGCAAAGTTCACCGAGATTACAGAGAAGCTTTCGTTCATTAAGGAATACGGAGATTTCGATCTTGCTCTCTTCGAACACAAGAAGAGCAAGTCCACTCTCGAATCTTCCAAGCAGATGCTCGAAAAGGCAATTCCCGTACTTGAGCAGCTCGACTGGGACAGAGACTTGATCACTGAAGCAATGAAGACTCTCGCAGAGGACCTCGAAGTTAAGAATTCCGTGGTTATGTGGCCCGTTCGTATCGCTGCGGCAGGCGTTGCAGTAACGCCCGGCGGATGCGCAGAGGTTATGCTCCTCCTCGGTAAGGAAGAGTCACTCAGACGAATCAAATATGCTTATTCTAGACTTTAATCCGGGAGAATATTTTTATGGCTGACAGCAAGAATTTTATTGAGCAGATTATTGACGAGGAACTCAAGGAAGGCGGCCGCGTATACGGCAAGAAGATTCACACGAGATTCCCGCCTGAACCGAACGGTTACCTTCATATCGGACACGCAAAAGCATTGGAGATCGACTTCGGTACAGCTGAAGAATATAACGGTCTCTGCAACCTCAGAATGGATGACACCAACCCCACCAAAGAGGATGAGGAATTCGTTGAGGCCATCAAGGAGGATATCCACTGGTTAGGTCACGACTGGGATGACAGATTCTTCTATGCATCCGAATACTTCGAGAAGATGTATGAATTCGCGATCGAACTCATCAACAAGGGTCTCGCTTATGTATGCGAACTCACACCCGAACAGATGCGTGACATGAGAGGCGACACAAAGACTCCCGCAGTCTCCCCTTACCGCGACAGACCAATTGAAGAGAGCCTTGATCTTTTCAAGAGAATGAGAGCCGGAGAATTCGAAGACGGAAAGATGACTCTCCGTGCAAAGATCGACCTCGCATCAGGCAACTTCAACATGAGAGACCCCGTTATCTACAGGATCAATCACCTGCCTCACCACAGAACAGGCACAGAGTGGTGCATCTATCCTATGTACGACTTCGCTCATCCAATTGAAGATGCTCTTGAAGGAATCACACATTCCCTCTGTTCCCTCGAGTTCGAGTCACACAGACCTTTATACGACTGGGTCGTAAACAATATCTCTGTAGAGTGCAAGCCCCGTCAGATCGAGTTCGCAAGACTCGGAATCACGCACACAGTACTTTCAAAGAGAAAGCTCCGTGCCATGATCGAAGCAGGTATAGTTACAGGCTGGGATGACCCCAGAATGCCTACGCTTTGCGGTCTCAGAAGACGTGGCTACACACCCGCTTCCATTCACAACTTCAGTGCAAGAAACGGCGTTGCAAAGGTTAACTCCGTTGTTGACTTTGCATTCCTTGAATACTGCTTAAGAGAAGATCTTAACGAACATGCCCAGAGAGCAATGGCTGTATTAAAGCCCATCAAGCTCATCATCGACAACTATCCGGAAGGCACTTCCGAGGAGTTCGACGTCGAGAACAATCCTAAGGATGAGAACGCAGGAATGCGTAAGGTAACTTTCTCCAGAGAGCTCTGGATCGAATCCGAAGACTTCATGGAAGTTCCTGCACCCAAGTATTTCAGACTCTTCCCCGGCAACGAGGTACGCCTCAAGTCCGCATATGTCGTTAAGTGCGTTTCATGCGATCACGATGCAGACGGTAACGTTACTGCAGTTCACTGCACATATGATCCCGACTCAAGAGGCGGCAACACTTTAGACGGCAGAAAGATCAAATCAACCATCCACTGGGTTGATGCAAACAACTGCGTTGACGGCGAGATCAGACTTTACGACAGACTCTTCACTACAGAGCAGCCCGACCTTGCAGACTGCAACTATCTCGACTTCATCAATCCTGATTCTCTTGAAGTCATCAAGGGTGCAAAGCTTGAGAAGTTCCTTGAGAATACACAGCCTGAAGACAAATTCCAGTTCTTGAGAACAGGTTACTTCTGCGCTGATTCAAAGGATTCGACTCCCGAGCACCTCGTCTTCAACAGAGCTGTATCTTTGAAGGACAGCTACAAGCCCGAGTAATACCTGCTGCCAAAATTGCTTATTAACAATACCGCCTCATTCACTTTATGAATGGGGCGGTTTATTTATTCCAAACTATCTATAGATCAGCATGTTTTGCAGGTCATCGTCACTTGGCGTTCTTCTCGTATGTCGGCTGCTCATGAAGCGTTTTGCCAAGCAAGGTTACTGCCTGCTTCGGACAAAAGTCCACACACCTGTAACACATGGTGCATTGATCAGATGATACAGCCTTACCGTCTTCGATCCTGATATTCTGAGTCGGGCAGTTCTTCGCACAGAGTCCGCACCCGATGCATTTTGAAGGATCGATCTTAAGCTTATCGGTATAGCCGGTCGTCTTGTTATAAAACCACAGCCTCTGGCCGAATAATCCGGCAAGATGAGATGCAAACGACAGACCTTCCTTAGGATACTTACCTGCCCTCATCTGACTTGCTGCTTCTATAATTCTTTTATCTGCTTTTTCTATGACAGCCTTATTCTGTTCACGGGTCTTTTTCAGTGCTTTACAGTCACCTATGGAATCAGGCATAACGATCTGGAGTCCGCCTGTTATAACGGCTCCGTATTTTTTCAGGAGCCTTGCAGCACACCCTGTGCCGTCACCTGCAAAAAGTCCCATCGTCGTTATCAGGAATATCTTCTTGCCCTGCCATATGTCCGCATGCTTGTTTATGAAATCCCTTACAAGATACGGAATGTTCGAAAACTGTGTCGGGTAAGCTAATATCAGCTCATCGTCTTCCAGCGCTATATCGACACCTGAAGATTCAATTGGCACCAGCGTTCCGTTTGCTCCGATCTTCTTGAAAAGCAATTCAGTTACATGCTTAGTATTACCGGTACCGCTTAAGTAAACTGCGTTCATTTAACACCCTCCAAAAGCAGCTCGAATGCTTTTTTCAGATAATCTTCCTTACTCATGTTGAATCTCAGTTTGAGATACTCTTCTTTATCGATGGCCATTGAGATTATTCCTGATATTGAAGACCACATCATGATGACCGCAGGATAGATATCGATATCTTTTCTGACAAAGCCTTCCTTAATGCCGCTTCTGATGAAATCAGCGATCGCTTCGTTTGTCGCCTCACCGACTTCGTAGATCTTCTTATAGATCTCATTCTCCATATCCACGGAGATCTTTCCGAGTGTTCCCCTATAGATAACCGGATGTTCTTCAAACTTGGAAGCGAGGTCAAAGCAAAGTTTGTAATAGCGCTGCTTGAAAGTTCCTTCGCCTTCTGCCGCCTTCCTGGCATCCTCAAGCATGAACCCCATGTACCTGCACATAAGCGAATCCCAGATCTCTTCTTTACTTCTGTAATACGCATAAAGCGTCGCCTTGCTGATACCTGTGTTGTATGCGATCTCATCGACCGATGTTGCATCATATCCCTTGCTCTCGAAAAGTTTCTCTGCAGCATCCATTACCGATTCTTTATAAATGATTATCCTTGTCTTTTTTGACATATTCCGTCTCCAATCCAGTTTTGAAAGTGCTATTTTCATTGTCTAATTTCATACTAACAGTTCAGTTTCTAAACTGTTAGTTCAATTATTGTACTATCAGTCTGAAATTAGTTCAAGAGGATACCATTTCAAAAACGGTAAATCGATTTATGAAACAGATAAACATTCACTTTTGTTATATACGGGTTTGATCAATCGCTGTCAGCCGGAAACTTTGTAAAGAACGGCATCTCCGGATGCAAGGTCGGGTATCCGACCTCTTGATCACTGATTTATGCACCTGTAAAGGTGAGCAGTCAATGGTGCCGAAGGCAAGTTTAAGTCCATTGACGGCGAAGCCTTCAGGTGCTACTGCCTCACATCAACGTGTAGTTGCTTTGTCTATACCGCTAAATAAATCAATAACCGGCCAGGAATGCCTTTGTTCTCTCCTGCTTAGGGTTTGTTACAAGTTCGTATGCAGGGCCTTCCTCAACAATAACGCCGCCATCCATGAATATGATTCGGTCGGCTACGTCTCTGGCAAAGCTCATCTCGTGAGTAACGATAACCATCGTCATCTTCTCTTTAGCGAGCTCCTTGATGACATTCAAAACGCCTTTGGTGAGCTCAGGATCCAATGCGGATGTAGGCTCGTCAAAGAAGATGATCTCGGGGTTCGTGGCAAGAGCTCTCGCGATGGAAACTCTCTGCTGCTGGCCGCCTGAAAGATTGCAGGGATAAGCATCGGCTTTCTCCTTAAGATCCATCTTTTCAAGAAGCTGATTGCAGATCGTTTCTGCCTCCTCCTTGCTCTTCTTGTGGACGTGGATCAAAGCCTCTGTGATGTTTCTCTTAACCGAGAAATGCGGGAAGAGATTGAAATTCTGGAATACGAGACCGAACTTTGAGCGGATCTGCTTTTCTAGTTTCTTGTCACAGTATTGGCCGTCTTCACAAAGAACATCACCGCCGATGACGATCTTGCCGGCGTCAACCTTTTCGAGAGTGGTGGCGCATCTTAAGAGAGTTGACTTACCGCCGCCCGAAGGACCTATGACGGCAACAACCTCGCCGCGCTTTACCTCCATGGTAATGCCCTTAAGGACCTCCAGATCGTCGAAGGACTTATATACATTATTTATCTCAAGAACAACGTCACTTTTTGTTTCCGGCATTTGGCTTACCCCGTTAAGAATAGTAAGACATGGATTTCTCCACGCGGTTTAATATCTGTTCGATTATCAGGTTCGTCACGTAGTAGAAAGCGCCGGCAACTATGAACGGTATTACCGATACCTGTGCCGAAGCGGCTGCGGAAGCCTTTGTGAACATCTCTGTTACCGAGAGGACCTGCGCAAGTGACGTATCTTTTACGAGCGTGATTATCTCATTGGAAACTGAAGGCAGCACGCGCTTTACGACCTGAGGCAGTATGATCTTGAAGTAGGTCTGCATTTTCGAGAAGCCCAAAACTGTCGCTGCTTCATACTGACCTTTGGACATGGACTGGATTCCGCCTCTGAATATCTCGGCAAAATATGCCGCATAATTCAAAGAGAACGCAACGATGGTTGCGATGAACCTGTAGTTGAACGGTCCAAGCTGAATGCTTCCGAGATTGACCCCGAAAATATAATAAGGTCCGAAATATACCAGCAGGAGCTGAAGCATGAGAGGTGTGCCCCTTAAGACAGAGATGTAAAGCTGGAAAATAAGCGATACGATCTTTATCTTGGACATTCTGCCCTTGGATACAAGCAGACCCAAAGGGATCGAGAAGATCAAAGTGAAGAAGAAGATCCCGATCGTAAACTTGAAGCCCTGAAGCAATTGTATCAATGTCGACTGTATAGTAATCATATTAATATCCCGGCATCATCCATATAACTTTAGTGTCGTTGTGATACTTCACCGTCCAAGCAACTGAATGTTCTTCACGATTGACAGTGAAATCCCATACAAAACCGTCAGCAACCGGTCCGTAACTGTATGATTCAAGCACTTCGCCGATCTGCTCAAGTGCTTCGAACCGCTGTTCTTCGGTCATGTTTTTATAGAAATCGCTCCTACCGAACGTCTCTAATACGTTTTTGGAAAAATCGAATTTAAAATCTCTTGTGTTGTCATCCGGATACTGGGATACAGGAACAGCTATCCTGCATTCATTAACAAACAAAACCGCATCAAAATTTTCAGGTTTACTTGAAGTACAACCGGCAAAAAGGATAACAGACAAAACAGAAATAATAATTGTAGTTAGGATACGTTTAAACATAGGGATATTTTAGCATACTAAAAATAAAAAAGGGGCATCTCATAAACCCATGAGACGCCCCTGTAAAAGCGGGTTTAACTAATGCTTATTTTCCGATGATCGTAACGTCAGAACCGAACCACTTCTCTGAGATCTGCTTCATTGTTCCGTCAGCAGCCATATCTTCAAGAGTCTTCTGAACTTCGTCACGGAGTGCTGTATTTCCGAGAAGGAAACCGACACCGTATTCTTCGGAAGCTACAGCCTCATCAAGGATTGCAAAAGGCTTGCCTGATGTCTGGATCTCGTAACGGGCAACGATCTCATCCATAACGATTGCATCTACACTGCCCATCTCAAGTTCCATCATTGCCTGGAGATATGAATCGATCTCAACGAGCTCACCGAAAGTATCTGTGAGAGCCGGATTGTCATTCAATGCAGCAAGACCTGATGAATCCTTCTGAACTGCAACCTTAAGGCCTGCAAGATCAGCAAGTGATGTGATGCCTGAATCATTCTTAACGACTACTACCTGATCGTTGACCATGTAAGGCTCAGACCATGTGTATCCGTCTTCTCTGCCGCTGATGGTAAAACCGTTCCAGATGCAGTCAATGTTGCCTGACTTAAGTTCCTGGTCCTTTGAATCCCAAGCGATAGGCTGTGCTACGAATTCACGTCCCATACGCTTTGCACACTCCTGTGCAAGATCAAGATCGAAGCCTACATAAGAACCGTCATCGGCAACGAATCCCATAGGCGGGAATTCCTGGTCAAAACCAACGACGAACTTCTTATCATCCTTCTTGCCGCATCCAGCGATAGCAAGTGCCAATGTAGCAACTGCCATAACAGATGCCAATACCTTCTTCATAACCATAAAACACTTTCCTCCAATTGTTTCCGGTTTATTTATTTGGTGCCGAAAATACGGTCACCCGCATCTCCCAAACCAGGGAGAATATACGCATTTTCATTGAGTTCCCTGTCAACGTTGCCGACATAGATATCAACGTCGGGATGTGCCTTTGCAAGTCTCTCGATACCTACGGGAGCTGCAATGATGCACATGAACTTGATGTTCTTTCCGCCGTGAGCCTTGATCGAATTGATGGCATCAACAGCTGAACCGCCTGTAGCAAGCATAGGGTCAACAACAAGGATGAGACGCTGGTCGATTGGATCAGGAAGCTTGCAGTAGTAATCGTGAGGTTCATGTGTCTCAGGGTCTCTGTAAAGACCAATGTGACCTACCTTGGCAAGAGGAACGAGAGCCTCAACGCCGGGTACCATTCCGAGACCTGCACGAAGGATCGGAACGATGGCAAGTTTCTTACCGTCGATCATGGGAGTCATTGTCTTCTCGAGTGGTGTCTGGATCTCAACATCCTTGAGAGGAAGATCCCTTAATGCCTCATAACCTTCGAGAGTAGCGATTTCTTCAACGAGCTGTCTGAACTCGTGAGTTCCGGTGCTTTCGTCTCTTAAGAGTGAGATCTTGTGCTTGATGAGCGGATGCTCCATTACCTGAACATTCTTAAAATCCTTGTACTGCATATTCGTCTCCTTTTCACATTGATAAACATGGTACAAATTATCTCTTGATTATTTTAGTAGAATGAATTTTTAAGTCAATAAACATAAACCGCTTTAGCCGCTCATTATTACAACCAAATGTCAAAATGATTGCTTGAATTTTATATAAGAGTGCTATTATAAATAAAATCCAAATACAACGGAGGGCTTGTTATGAGTAAATCCAGTCTTCAGGATGGAGCTGTCTACGACGCGAAATCACTGGGTGCCGGCCGTGTTATCGTGCTTGGTTTCCAACACATGTTCGCTATGTTCGGTTCAACCGTCCTCGTCCCTATCCTCACCGGTCTGTCGGTCTCAGCCACACTTCTTTTCGCAGGATTGGGAACAATTCTTTTCCATCTTCTTTCAAAGAGAAAAGTACCCGCATTCTTAGGTTCATCGTTCGCATTCCTCGCAGGTTATTTTGCTATCGCTCCCAACGGCGAAAAAGAGCTCCTGCCCTATGCATGCTTCGGTGTTGCACTTGCAGGTCTTGTTTATCTTATCCTTGCAGGACTTATCAAGGCATTCGGCGTTAACCGTGTAATGAAGTTCTTCCCGCCTATCGTAACCGGCCCTATCATCATTGCCATCGGTCTTTGCCTTTCAGCTACAGCTATCAACAGTTGCTCAACAAACTGGATCGTAGCAGTCGTTGCAATCCTTATCATCGTAATCTGCAATATCTGGGGCAAGGGCATGATCAAGATCATCCCTATCCTTTTAGGTGTTGTCGGAGCATGCGTACTCTGCATCATCCTTACACTTGCAACAGGTCAGGTATCAGGTGATTACTACACCATCGCCGGCAATTCCAACTTCCAGCTCTTCTCTGTTGCAAGCATCGAGAACATCAAGAACGCTGCATGGATCGGATTGCCTTTCAAGTATGAGGATACCGTTTTCAACATTTTCACAGGCGGCAACCTCAATACAAGCCTTCTCATCACAGCTATCATCACAATCGTTCCTATCTCTCTTGCTACTATCGTTGAGCATATCGGCGACATCTCCGCTATCTCTTCAACAGTCGGCGAGAACTTCATCAAGGATCCCGGACTTCACAGAACACTCATGGGAGACGGTCTTGCCACAACACTGGCATCACTTTTCGGCGCTCCTGCCAATACAACATACGGCGAGAACACAGGCGTTCTTACTCTTTCCAAAGTTTACGATCCTTTCGTAGTAAGACTTGCAGCCGTTTTCGCTATCTGCTTCTCAATCTCACCTAAGCTCGCAGCATGCATCTCTGCTATCCCTACACCTGTTGTAGGCGGTATCTCCCTTGTACTCTACGGCATGATCTCTGCAGTCGGTGTAAGAAACGTAGTTGAGAACAAGATCGACTTCGGCAAGGCAAGAAACGTCATCATCGCAGCCATCATCCTCGTTCTCTCGATCGGTATTCAGTACAGTGCAGCTCAGGCTATCAAGATCCCTGTCGGCACAAAGGAAATTCAGCAGAATGTTGAATACTATGAAGTTGACGGCAACAAATACTATGTCGAAGCTGACGGCAGCGTAAATATTCCTGCAGATCTAATGGCTAAGGCAGGCGATTCCGTTACAGAAACAGTCACAGCCACGGAGCCTTTAGTCGTCATCTCTCTTTCCGGTCTTGCGGTAGGTTCACTCGTAGGCATCATCCTTAACGCAGTCCTTCCCGGAAAAGACTATGATTTCGAGAGCAATCAGAAAGCTGCTCAGGCTAAAGATGCAACAATAGCTTCTGAGCCGGTAAAGAGTGGAAAGAAAAAGAAGAAATAATGCCGGATAAACTTTAATAACAAAGGGCTGTCTCAGATAAATGAAACAGCCCTTTAAATTTGCTTGAAAAACGATTAGAAAAGCGCGATCAGGATACCTATTCCGGCAGTCTCCAAAACGATTACGACGCCTAACAGCAAGGCGTACATCTTGAGCTTAGCCAGGTTATCAACTGCAACGGCAGGTGCTTTTGTCTCAGTCTTCTCGACATTTTCGACACCGCTCATCGCATCAGCAATGTAATCAGTCGAAGCGGCAGCGTCTTCTTCAGCAATATACAAAGGCTGCTCAGGCTCGTTGATAACTGGAGTCCTGACCTTACGTCTTACATCGCTGACATCTGTCTCAGGAACAAAGATCTTGCTCTCAACCTTGGGAGCATTTTTTCTTATTCCGACAACCTTAGGCTTAACATCGCCTTTAAGCAGTGCCGAATCCTCAAACGGATCCATCGCATTTACGGACTGATCGGTAAACTCCGGAGATTCGGAATCCCTGATGAAAGTCTTCTGCGTTTCATCGTAATGAACGTTTACATCAACCCTGGATTGTCTGGTGATAGGAACATTACGATCGGGATCCAATCTGCCCGGTCGCTCATATAACGGCTTATCGTCACCATTCAAAAAGAATAAGTTGTTGTTGTCTTCGCTCATCGTTGTGAATTATACCATTTTAACGAAACCATCGTCATCCATCTGCAAAAGACCCTGCCTGATGCAGTAATCAACAGCCCTCTTTCCGAGCCTGTAGTTATCAGAATCCTCAGGAGCCCTGGTAAGTCCCAGTGCTTTACAGGTCTCAGTTATCAGGCTCGCATAAGGCATTCCATACTGCGATACGGCAAGATAATTTGCAGCGCATGCAGCTTCCTGAACAGGAATGTCATATGCTTTTCTGGGCTTCTCTCCTTCAGCAGGAACTCTGTAGAAGTCCATGACCTTGCCCATCTCGGTTCCGTCCTTCCAGAGGAATATGACTTCGGAATCGTCATCCTCGGATGCCGGATCAAGTTTCTGCGTCGTGTAATTAAGCTTAACGTTCTTCTCGATGCTTCTTACAAGATATGTGCAGCGCTCACGAAGTTTGGGTGTCATCTTTGCGATGCCCGCATGCGTAATCAGTTCTTTTGCAAGAACATCGGAACTGATAGGAGATTCCTGATCTACTATCTTGATTACGCATTCCTGAAGATACTTTGTATTGAGAGCATCACAAAATTCCGATGCAGTCATTTTCCTCGGATTAAGATCAGATGCTTTATATACCCTCGCAGGATTTCCGTCAGAGGAACTGCTCTCTAATTCAGCCGTTTTTTTTTGCGTCTGATCGTCAGATGCTTCGGGTTCTTCTGCTGCTGTCTCTTCAGTTTCCTGACCGTAGATTATTACTTCAGGTCCGCCCTCTTCTTCAGGAACTGCTTCAGCAGTTTCTGTTGAATCAGAAGGAACATCTTCAGCAGGTGCTTCCTCAGTTAGAGCGCCTTCCTTCTGCGAGTCATTTATCAGCTGAATGAGCTTCTCGAAAACCTTATCAGGATTCTCCCACCATTCAAGAGACCATATCCTGACAACGTTCCAGCCGAAGCCTTTCAGCATCGAGAGCTGTGAGACTTCTCTTGAAGTAGTAGTACCCGATGCCGCATAAACAGGACCGTCGAGCAGGATTCCGAGACAGTATGTACCTTCCTTATCTGGAGATACGACACCAATGTCGATCTTGAACCCTGACTTGCCGACCCCCTTGTCCGTGTCATAACCCGCAGCCTTGAATCTGGCACAGATATCATCTGCAATACCTGTGAATGCGGCATTCCTGTCGATAAGAGGAGTGCCTGCATTATCAGAAGAACTTCCTGTGAAAGTAATGTCCTGATCCCAGACCTCGCTTCCGCCTGCATACTGAAGGAATCTCTTAAATGCTTTAACGCCTTCTGATGCAGTCTCGTTGATACGGATCTCTTCAGGAGAGATCGAAGAAAAAACCTTCATCTCAATTCTTGATCTCGTAACTGCTACATTAAGTCTTCTCCAGCCACCATCTCTGTTAAGAGGACCGAAGTTCATTATCAGCTTGCCTGTCTCGTCCTTGCCGTAGCCTACCGAGAACAGGATAACGTCACGCTCATCACCCTGAACATTCTCGAGGTTCTTGACGAAGATCGGCTCTTCACTACCGAAAGCCCACTTATCAAGTTCAGGATCCTTGCTTGCAGCTTCGTCCAAAAGGTCTTCGATAAGGGACTGCTGCTGAATATTGAATGTAACGACACCGACACTGTACTTTGAAAGAACAGGATCTTTAGCACGCTTAACGATCTCATCTATTACTGCCTGTGCTTCTGCCTTATTCGTTCTGGTCTTGCCGGAATCAAAAGTACCGCCGCAGTCGACCATAGTAACCTTGGACTGTCTGTCATCAGGTGACGGGAACGTATAAAGCCTTCCGTCGTAGAAAGACTTGTTTGAGAATGTGATAAGACTCTCGTGTCGGCTTCTGTAGTGCCACGCGAGGAACATCTGAGGCATGCTGATCGCAAGGCAGTCATCGAGAATGCTCTCAAGATCTTCAGTCTCATAATTGTCTTCATCACCTACCTGTTCAGTGAAGAAAGACGTAGGAGGCATCTGCTTGGGATCGCCTACGATTACTGCTTCACGGCCTCTTGCGATAACACCTATCGCCTTACATGTAGGAAGCTGGCTCGCCTCATCGAAAACAACGATATCAAACATTCCGCAATTATCAGGATCCAGGAACTGCGCACATGACAGAGGACTCATAAGAACGCAGGGACAGAGCTTTAAGATGAGATCTCCTATCTGGGAGAACAGAGTTCTGATAGATACTCCCCTGCCGCCGGACTTGATCGCATGCTGCAGGATTCCAAGAGCGGAAGATACATTCGCGTCCTTGCTGAGGTCGGGAAGATTTTTCGCGATGCGAAGATAGATCTCCTGACGTGTAAGCTTTTCGAACTCATCAGTGATCCTGGCAAGTTCATCGATCTTCTTCTCAAATACAAGACCACTGAAAGATCTCAAGACTTCGGAATTGTCTATCAGCATCGAAATGAGCATAGAGCTGTAGCCCTTGCGGAATGCACTGATTATTCCGTTACCGTCTACTATGCCCGAATCGTATGCCTTTACAAGATTTGTAACCTTATAGTCAACGCACTTAGAAGCCATGAGATTAAACTGCATTCTGTCTCTCAAATATTCACTGTCATTTAAGAGATCCTGAGCCATCTGCTTTTTTGATTCAAGGAGATCTGCAGCAGGTTCAAACGCGCCATACTCAAATCCGTATGTGTTCTTAAGATTCGTGTAAGCAGCGCTGTAAGATGCTGTCTTTGCATTAAATGCGTTTACTGCATCACTTAAGAAAGCATCACCGTTACCTACCAGCTTTCTTACCATGCCTGTAGGATCAAAAGCCGTAAACTCCGTAAGTGCAGCATGAGCATTCTCATTAAGTGATTCAACATAGCTGATATCGAAGCCCGGGAAACCTGCTCCGGGATTATAAAGCTCACCGAGATATCCTCTTACGGAAGTTATGTAATTTGTTGCATTCTGAACTGAATTCTTATACTCGGTAAGAAGCTTAAAGGCCTGTTCAAGAGTCTCTTTGTGATTACCCTTGTCATATGCCTTAACTTTCTTATATACATTGCCTTCAGCCATGCCGCGCATAAGAACATTCTTAGCCTTGGCCGTCATGAGCTCGCTTAAAAGCGCCGCACCGTCGAGATCTAAGAAACCGTCCTGCCAGTCATTGCACAAAGCAGCTTTCTTGGCCAGAGCATCCTTGCATGCATAAACGGCATCTCTTAATGAGAGATAAGCACTCTCAGTATCGTCGCAGCAGATAAGACCCTTAGGAAGATTAAGAGACTTAAGTTTTGCAATTGATGTGCCGGCATAATTAAGTCCTGCAATCCTTCCGATGGTACCGGGCTCTCCTGCGATCCTGCAGCTGTTATCCGTAAGGATCTTGTCAAATGCAGCAACGCTTGCAGCAAACTCATCGTATGCTCTAATGAATTCTTCAACAAGAGAAGGAAGTTTGCTCTTTGCATCCTGTGAATACGAAGATGCTTTTACAAACGGGAGCTTGCCATTAAGATTGCCTGAAGAAGCTACGAGTTCTCCTAATGAAGATTCTATATCCCTGAATCTCTGGTCATTAAGATCGCTGATGAAACCTTCGTCAAACAAGCCGCAGTCAGGAGCAGACTGGTTAGAAGCATAAACGTTAATGAGCTCATAAAGAGTCATTCCGCAAGTTTGCGGAGCATGAAGTTCATCAACATATTTATCGAGCTCTTTTCTCTTTGCGACAATGTCTTCCAGTGACTTGTCATAATCGCCGTCCACCTGTGACTTAAGCCTTACTTCGCTTGCAGTCTTAAGCTGATCGAGAACATAACTCTTACGGATCTTATTTGAATGAAGTTCAAGACAGAACGGAGCAATGCCTATCTTCTCGAGTCTCTTATAAACGACATCAAGAGCAGCCTTTTTCTCTGCAGCGAAAAGAACCTTCTTGCCATTTGCAAGACAGTTTGCGATTATCGACGTGATCGTTTGTGACTTACCTGTTCCCGGAGGACCGTGGAGAACAAAACTTGCACCCTCGCCTGCACGCTTGATTGCTGCCAGCTGTGATGCATCTGCAACGATCGGAAGGAATACGTCTTCTTCAGAAACTTTGCCTGTAGCCGTCATGTCTTCGTATTCCCACTCAAGGCCGCCGTTGATAAGACTCTTAACGATCTTATTCTTTGCAATGGAGTCTCTGTGACTGTGCATGTCATTCCACATTACGAACTGTGAGAACGAGAATAAGCCGAGGACACAGGATTCAATGATCTCCCATCCCTTAAGCGAGCTTACGGCTTCTTTTACCTTGGCAAATACTGCATTAACATCAACGCCGTGTTCATCTGAGGGAAGGTCCTTGCTGAATGAATCAAACTCGATCTTGAAGTCCTGTCTTAATTTCTCAGAGACGGTAACGTTAAACTGAACGTCCTCATCTCTTCTTCTCATCGTGTACTTGATACCGAACTTTTTAACGAGTTCAACAGGGATCAAAAGAATAGGCGCATAGCACGGTTCTTTTCTGTCCTTTTCGTACCACTTTAAAAATCCGCATGCGAGGAACAAAGTGTTGGCGCCGTTCTCTTCCATCGAAGTCTTGGCGCCTCTGTAAAGGGTCTTGATATTCTTATCAAGCACCGCATTCGTAAGAGAAGAAACAATGGTGCCCTTCTCATATTTCTTCTCGATATATTCCTTGAATCCGGTAATGTCGGCAAGATCTTCAATGGAATAATCTTTTGCAGGAATACCCTTTATCTTTTTGCTTTCTTTGACGGGTTCTTTTGCTGGTTCAGCATCAGAAGCACCCTTAGTTTCAGCCTCTGAAGGAGCAGATTCATTCTCTTCAGATTCGTTTTCCTCTTCAGGCTCGTCATCTTCGCCGCGTGAGATTATGGTGAAATTCTTATCCTGTGCTATCAGGTCTTCAATGTTTGCGCAGCCCGGCACAAACAAAGGAATCGAAGATCCTTTTATCCTCAGATTAAGAAGTGAATTACGTGTACTTAAATCAAGGAGTTTTCGCTCCCATAAGTCGAATTTGGCTTTGCTTCTCTCAAGATTGAGTTCACCCATAAGTGATTCCTCCTGATAAGGCTTTTATCAAATAATTGTAACAAATTATCGTGGTTTTGTAAGCGTGCGAAATGCAATGTCAGGCTGATAAACCTACTATCTCAGGAGTTTTTCCTTACCAGATAAAACTCGCCCATTGTGCCTTCTGCTATTTCGGAATATGTTACGTCTCTGCCGCCTGACAATTCGGTTATCGTCAGATCCGGATCAAGATTATCGCCTTCGAGCCAGTACTCATCAGTGCCGATATAAACTACAAACGGCTCTTCACTATCAAGGCAACCGCCAAAGACATCAGTCTTTTCTATGGATTCTTTCGTAGTAAGGTAAACATCACTGAAACTCAATATCTTCATAAAATTACCGACAGGTATGGAAGATATCCTGTCGTGACCGGTGCAGATCATGATGAGCTTATAATCTGAATACTCGCTAATGATCTCATCAGTCTTTGCTCTATCAATAAACAGATAAGGTGTCTTCTTGAAAAAAGCACCCCAAAAGCAGAATACCAGTGCATACGCAGCACAAGAGCCGACGATAATGCTTTTCAGTAACAGTTTTCGACCGGCCATATATTTATCGAAATAATAACCGACAATTACATAAATCAGCGGAATAACATAATATACATATCGCAAATATACGAATTCGCCGCCGACCCAGGCAACTGTAATGAATGTCAGAGCGAAAACACTGAAAACCCATATTGCTTCCTTGGATTGTTTCAGTGCAGATTTGCCGTTCTTCTTAACCGCGAGCACCAGAAGGACGAGCATCATGCATGCGATGGCGATACATACTTTATTGCCAAGACCCTTGTATCCGAAACTGTCAAACAATTCAAAGGTCAGATTTTTGATCTGCCTTAAGTGAAGTCTTACATCAAAAAGGCTGCCTGATACTTCAGCTCCGATGTTATTTGTGGAAGACCCGAACGCCTGAGTCAAAATGCTGGGATAAGTTACATATACCATAACAACGGCAATGAGCGATCCTATTCCGTAGATAAGCATATGCTTGATATCTTTCTTTTTAACGAGATAAATTACAAACAGCAATACTCCCCAGAAACATAACACAAGCGCATAATAATGCGTCATGGCACCGAGATAGATGATCAGCCAGGAAATAATCAACCGTCTGATCTTAACGCCGTCTTTAAGCATTAAAACCGTACAATAACAGAAGGCCATGGCGAAAAAGGACAATTGCGCATACATTCTGATAAAAGAAGCAATCTCCATGGCAACCGGTGACAGACCGTAAACAAAGACCGGCAGGAACTGAAGCAATTCCGAGTTGATCATTTTCCTGGAAATGCCGTAGATCAGGATATCAACGCCGACCATGAAAAGAAGATTAACAAATAAACCTATCCACTTGCTGAACTGACCCGGGAACAAAGAACTGACCGTATGTATCACGCAATAATACAGCGGCGGATGGGCATCTAATGAATTGTTATAGAAAACCTTATCGTAAGCAAACTGCTCGCCATCCTGAACAGATACATATTCACCGAACTCATCACCTGAAAACCACTGATCCCACTTGGAATCATCATAAGCAACGCGGTCAACATCATAGCTGTTAGACAGCATATATGTATAGATCTCATCGACATGGTATTCTTTTTTGTCCAAACCGATCTTAACGAATACCGCAAGCTGAAGAATAATAATGAAAGCCAAAATAAGAACCCTTGCTGCAGGATTCGTTTTAATTCTGACATTGCTATTGATCTGTTCTGAAGAACTCAAAGTCATTTCTTACTCCGGTGCTAAAGCCGTCTTAAAATCGCTTACATATAATAGCATAATCACACTATTAATCAGTGGTCACTTTGCCTTATTTTCCGTTGAGTCTTTTTCTTAATTCTTTATAATCCGGAATGACAGAGCCTACAACATTCCAGAATTCTGCCGAATGATTAGGCACAATAAAATGAGAAAATTCATGGACAACAACATATCTTATGAGTTCCCTGTCCTTCTCGAAAAGCCTGTAGCTGAACTTAAGCTCGCCCCTTTTTGCAAAGCACTCACCCCAGAATGACTTGTAGTCACCTAAAGTTATCTTTTTCGGCACGGGAACACCGCGCTTCTCGAACCAGGGATACATCTCATTACAAAGATCGACGATAAGGCTTCTGATGCAGCGCCTTCTCCACTTCTCGTAGGTCATGTATTTGGTGCGGTAATCTCCGGTATCGGTAACTTCAAGTGTTATAATGCCGTCTTCTGCATGACAGGAGTTTTTAGGGGCCTGAACAACCTTCAAAACATAAGGCACTCCAAGCACCATAAAAGTCTCACCGTCAACATACTGACGCGAGAGGCTCTTGGTCTTCTCTTCGTTAACGGCGTTATCGATGGCATTAAGGAGATAGTCCTGTTTGGAGATAATGAAAGCAACTGCCTCATCAGTCCTGGCATAGTATGGCAAAGAGCAATATAAAGTACCGTCGCGCCTTACGCGGACGTTGATGTTCCTGACTCTTTTGCGTTCGAATTCGATGCCGACTTCCCGGTTACCGAGAATCAATTTGCGGAACGACATAAAGTTCCTTTATCAGTTAGCTTTGATCAATTTATCGAAGTTCTTGCCGTTAACGTCATACATTGTGTGACCAAGCTCGGCAAGGCGGCTCTCGATATGTTCCTGCTCCTTGGGACGCTTGATCTTAAGCGTCGTTGTCTTGATCATGTCTTCTTCGGAGAAGACGTAATTACGTACTATCTTATACTGAGGCATCTTATGGTTAGCCTCATGCATCTTATCGTTAAGATAGGTCTCGATCTGGCTGTCGTCAGCTTCTGTAGCAAGGCCGAGTTCAGCACCAATTACCTTACGGTTAATAAGGAGCTTAGCGCAGATGTCGATCGCTTCACGCTCATTCTTGTTACCCCAGACGAATGCCTCGGATACACCCTTGATCTCGGTAATGACTGCCTCTATCTCTTCAGGGAATGCCTTCTTACCGTTCGTAAGAACGATCATGGACTTAACACGGCCCGTAATGTGGATGGAACCGGTCTTGTCGATATAACCCATGTCGCCTGTATGGAACCAGCCGTCTTCGTCGATGGCTTCCTTTGTAGCTTCTTCATTCTCGTAATAACCGAGCATGACGCAGTCAGATTTAGTGAGGATCTCACCTATTGCCTTGGGACCTGTGCCTTCAGCATCAATGGCTACCGTAATTCCGGCCATAGGACGTCCTACTGAACCGTGAACGTCGCAAACCTCAGTATTAACGGAGATAACCGGTGATGTCTCGGTAAGTCCGTAACCCATATAGAACTGGAGACCGAAGTCTGTAAATGCATCGATATACTTCTTGTCGATTCCGGCACCGCCGATGACGATCATACGGAAGTTGCCGCCGAGCTTGTCAAGGATATCCTTGAATACGTTGCGTCTTACATCGATACCGCACTTCTTAAGGAATCTCGTAACAGGTCTTGCGATGGCAATGATCCTCTCCTTGCCTGAAGCCTTGATACCGTCTTCGATCTTCTCGTAGATGTTCTCGAAAAGAAGCGGAACCGAAATACATACATTCGGCTTCCACTCTTCCATGTTCTTAACGATGTATCTCAAGCCGTCACACATGCAGATGCACGCACCGCAGGAGAGGATAAAGAAGTCGCATGTATTTTCGAAAGTATGATGCAAAGGCAGGATGGAGAACGCTCTATCTCCCCTTCTTACATCAAGTGTCTGTGAGATCGAATACACATTCGAGACAATATTTTTATGAGAGAGCAAAACGCCCTTACTCATTGAAGTAGTACCTGAAGTAAAGAGAATGATCTTAGCCGCTTCGGTATCGATCGGAGTATCCATGAACTTGGTATCGCCGGCCTCAACAAAGTCATTACCCTGTTTGATAAGGTCATAGATATCAACGAAACGCTCGTCATCCTCAGGCCATGTATCGTCCTTTGTCTTGCCCGAGAGACCGTCCTTATAGAAAATAACAAACTTATTGAGCGGAATATCGAGCTCGCCCGACTTGATCTTCGCAGCAATGGAAAGCATCATCTTGTGATGTTTGTGATGGTAGAAGATAAGGCGTGACTTGGATCTCACAAGGAGCTGAATGAGCTCGTCTTCAGGAAGCGCTCTGTCCAAAGGCACACCAACGGCACCGGAAGACAGGATCGCATTATAAGAAACAAACCACTCGTAAGCATTCTCACCTACTACGGCAAGGCGCTCACCTGCATATTCACTGTTAAGGATATAAGTAGCAAGGCCCTTGATATCGTTCCCGTACTCGAAAAAGCTTCTGTGAACCTCCGAGAGCTTCGGAGAACGTCTGAAGATAAAAGCATCAAGTTCAGAGTATTTTGCACACGTTTGAACAACTAAATCTCTTAAGTCATTGAACTTCTCAGCTTTAAAGACAGGCGTACCCTGTACAGGATCCATACTATTACCTCCAACGTCCATGCTCTCCACTTTTAGCGAATGCATGAATAACTAAAAAAATATATCATACTTGATAACAAAAACGCAATAATTCGCTAAAATCCCATTTATGAGTATAATATGTGCGTATTTTAAGACACATGAAATTCAGGAGATTATATGTCTGAAGAAAACATTAAGACCGAAGATACTGTAAAACAGGCCTCAGAGCCTGCCATGTCAAAAGCAGATCACCATAAGCACCTGGACGAGAAATATCCTACCAAAAGAGGTTTTTGGGACGTAGTAGCAAAAAACGGATTTCTCTTCCTGACTCATATCCTCTGCGACATGAAATGTATCGGCAGAGAGAATTTCCCCAAGAACAATCCCTACGTTGTCGCATCCAACCACCAGAGTTACCCCGACGGCGTTCTTATCATCGACTATCTCCCTAAGGGACATTTCAAATATATGTGCTGCCTCGCAGCTTCCGACCTTGAGACAAACCACGGCAAACTCGGCCGTCTCATCATGAGAGTCGGCAGAGGCATCGCAGTCGACCGCTACGGCAACCCCGTCAGAGGTCTCATCAAGGCTAAGAAGGAAGTCGAGAAAGGCAACATCTGCTTCGTCTTCCCCGAAGGCACACGTTCCCACACCGGTAAACTCGCCGAGATGAAGGACGGTGCCGCTTACCTCGCCATCAAGGCCGGCGTTCCCATGGTTCCCGTCTATATCGCAGGCGCTTACCAGATCTGGCCCAGAACATCCAAGAAGCCTCACCCGCTCAACGGTCTCCACCGCCGCAAGATCAGGATCTATGTCGGCGAGCCTCTCCACGGCGAAGATTTCGACAACGACGCCCACAAGATGACCGAGGCCCTCTCCACTTGGATGCACCAGCAGGAAGACCTTCACTGGGATCCCGAGACAAACTACGAAGCGAAGTAATTTAATAAGCTTTATATACCGGCTGAAGTTTTCGTACTTCGGCCGTTTTTTCGATACCTACTAATTCTTTTATTCCTTTTTTAGTAGGTATGTAAATGGAAATCAGCACCTCGATCTATAGTCGTTTATACCTATCTAAAATGCGTTTTTCTAATTTAGTAGGTATCAGAAGCCTCAAATCCGCACCGAAATTCCGAAAACATTACCTACTATTTTGCGTTTTCAAAGTTTAGTAGGTATTATCATCAGTTTTTACACTCTGGAAATCGAGAAACATACCTACTAATTGTTGATTTTTAGTTTTAGTAGGTCAACTTACCGTCCCAATCTCGAAAATTCCATTTGGGACGGTACAGTCAAAACATAAATTACTATCAACTATATAACCCGCCCAGATATTCCGTCGCGAACTGGATCTTTGTCGGGTTGAACACATCTTTGCTCTCTTCGGTCGGATAGATAAAGAATGTGTCATCGTAGGTGGACAAGGTGACGCACGGTCCGAACTTGCCGCGGTAATCGTATTCTGTGTGAAGCGATACCATCGACTTGGCCGGGAACTTCAGGGTCTCGTGCTTCTCGGTCCTGTAGTTGTCGAACTCCAAAGAGAAGCCGTCGTTATCCTGGATGAATCTTCCGATACCGCAGTCTACGAAATTAACGGAATTAGGCAGTGCCTCTACCCTGACCGGAATGTCGAGCTTGTAACGGCCCTCACGGATCTCTTCGTGAACAAAGCCTCTCTGCCACTCATACCAGTCAGGAATGTGGATAACTTCGCCGGAGGAAGAATGCAGCTGACCAAGTTCATCCATTTCATATGAATCGCCGCAGAATTTGCAGGTAATCTTGCTGCCGGATGAAGTCATGGCAAAGTCCTTGCCGCACTTTCTGCACTTGTAGAGCGGGTAATGAAGGCCTTCTGCTCTCCACTCGTCGTCGATGACGATCTTGTTATCAAGCTGGTACTTATATTCGTCGTAAGTAAGTTCTTTGGAGATGCGGTCCAAAATCTCATCAACAGAGAGCTTAGTTACCTCTTCGGCAGTTACAACGCACTTAAGGTCGGCGTGAAGTCTTGCGCCTTTGCGTTCCTTAAGATTCCAGATGGGCTGCTGCAGATAGTTGCCCTGCATGTTGAGAGTTACGACTGGCACCTTGAGCATCTTGGCAAGTTTGGCGATGGACGGCGTCAGGTGTGAATTGGTTCCAACGTTCGCGTATCTTGCTTCAGGATAGATGACCATGATGTCGCCGCGCTTGATTACCCTGGCGATGTTGCGGATCAGTGACTGGTCGTTGATGAACTTGCGGGTTCCGAGGCACCCTGCCTGGCGGTAGATCCATTCGCCGAAGTTTTCGAAGCCTTCAAGCTCGGAAATATAGTTTGCGCGATAAGGCTTTAAGGCCAGAGGTGTTACATAGAAATCCATGAAGGAATTATGTGAACCGTAGACCAGGAACGGAGGCTTGATGCCTTCCATGTTGTGCTTATCGATCTTGAGCTTATAAGGAGATACTGCCATCTTACAAAGGAGCCACATCAAAGGCAGGAAAAAGATGTTCTGCCTGGGCGGTACCTTTGCCCTGTCAAAAGGTCTCTTGTCCGGGCTCACATATGTATCTCTTCTGATATAACGGCGGATGCCGGGGATCTTGCTGAGGAGCAGATAAAGAACACCTGTGAAGATAAAGGATGCCAGCGTAGGTGTCAGCATGAACAGTATCTTGTTGTGAATTATTCCCTGGATGGGATCGTAAATTACAAGTGAAAATCCGAATCCGAGAGCCAGGCAGATGATACCGACGATATTAAAGCCCTTGGAATACCGGTAAGCATTATGGCCGGGCAGTTCATATGCACTCTTCAGATCGAGTTTCTGCTTTCTGATAAGGAAGAAGTCTACAAACAACAGTGCTGCGAGTGGAGCATAAACGCATGCGCCGATCGTCAAGAAGCTGCCGAAGTATTCTGTGATCTTGCCCCATACGCAGAGAAGGGCTACATACACTCCCAACACCAGAACAAGAGTCTTATATGAGATCTTCTTAAATGTGGATTTGAGCATTACACCGTAGATGTAAGATCCGACGGCCTGTGTTCCGATGTTCGCGAAAGCAACGAGAAGCAGCGAAGACAGACCCAGGATAGGAGCAGACAAGGTAGCCATCATAAGCGTAGGATCGTCTACCATCTGGCCTGTTACATACTGCATTGCGATCGCCATGACTGCGCCGACTACTACAAAGAAAGAGCCTGCAGCGCCCTGGCCCAGAACGCCTGCGTAGTAACCTGACTTCTCGGACTTACAGAGACGCGGAACTTCAGCCATGCCTCCGACAAGCGTGATAACGAACGCAAAGTTTGCTTCGATGTTAAGAACATAATTAACTGTCTTATCGGCATCGCCAGCAAGCTGAGGCTGGTAGTTCCAGATGACATCCATAGGCACGGATGTGAAGCCTACTACGACTACCGCCACACCAACTAAAAGCAGGAGCGGTACGAGAATGCGGGTAGTCCATGTGATCGTGCCGACACCGCGCAAAGCGATGATAGTTCCGACGACAACACACGATAAACTAAGTACAAGATGTGCCCCGTTAAAGAGTTGAATTCCGAACAGTCCCAGAAGGTTTTCCATCGAATCTGCGAACAGTTCGCAACACACTGCATACCATGGGAAGTTTACGAGAATGATTATTATCGTAACTATCTTGTTGCCCTTAGGTCCGAAAACGCTTCGAAGCCATATCCAGATATCGATACCGTATCTGACCGACAGGATTACCGGGAGCTGATATACCATCAGCATGAATATTGCTGCAAGGAACGCGCCGATCAGGAGCTGCTTAAATCCTACGAGAGTTGCAAGGTATGAACCCTGAGTGTAACTCCAAGTTGCGATGCAGTATCCTGAGAGTACCAGGAGCGCATCCATGAATCCGTATTTTCTTTCTTTGGGCAGAACGGGTAATGTTCCGCAATAAACTTCATTTTCGATCTCTTTGTTTACGTCATGCTTACGGCTCATAAGAAGAAACCTCCTACGATTCCCAAAAGGGATATTGCCGTAATGATGGCTGCGATAATGTAGTCGCGTTTGGTCATGCGGTGGAGCTTGTTCTCCTTCTCCGCCATGAGGATCTCGTCTATCCTCGATTCAAGTTCATTTTCACTATTCATGAATTATCTCCGGCTTAAAATTGTTGAGGCTGCCTTATTATATCAAGACAGCCTCAAATCCATCCCTATCCCAAAAACTTACTGATAAATATTTAATTAAGTTCCAAGGTCCCGGACCTGTTCCGTAACCTGACCAAAAGTGCCTTTCCAGTCATATTCCATAGCTTTTCCGCCAAGCTTAACAGCGAACAGAACAATCGTAATAATACCCAGAAAACAAGCCAGAAAAAGGGCAATTCCACCTGTGATCAATAATTTAATATCTTTCTTTTCCATTGTTTAGTCCTCCCCTAAGCCGTAATTCCATACGTTCTTGTTCCATCTGATGTAGGACTTCAAGCCCTTTGCATAGTACTTGATGCCGAGGATCAGCAATATGACAAGGAAGACTGCAACACAGATCATCGTAAGGATCAGGAAGATGAAAGGTACCAGGAATTCCGTTAATACGCCGGTGATCAGTCCTGCAACGATAAGTCCGACAAATGCGAGATCAGCTGCGAGGCAACAGAATGCCGCGATAATAGCGAAAAGAAGAATGAGCCAGCACTCGATGCCTACGAAAGCGTTGAATATGATTACGAAGATCCTGCCTCTTCCGTCAGGTCCCTTGAAGTTATCGGACATCTTGCGCTTTTTCATGATCTGCTTGAACTTAACGCCGTCCTTGAATTCTGCTGCGAGTTCCTTGGGATCACCAAGGCTTGCTGCGATCTCTTCTTCGCTTCTGCCTTCACTTAAACCTTCTTCAAAATGCTCTTCAATAGATTGGATGATGTCTTTTACATCACCATAGGGCATGTGCCCCAATTCATTGGTGAGCTTTGTAACATATTCCGTTTTATTCATCGGCTTTTCCTCCAGTCTCCTTGCTGAGAATATCATTCACTTCCCCGCAGAACTTAATCCACTCATCACGTTCAGCATTTAATTTGTTACGTCCTGCTTCGGTGAGATGGTAGTATTTGCGCGGCGGCCCGTTCTGAGATTCCTGCAGGTAAGTTGATACCACACCTTCAGAAGCAAGCTTTCGCAGTATCGGATACACAGTGCCGTCTGCTACTTCGACTTTACGTGCAAGATTGCCTGCGAGGTCGTAACCGTAACTGTCACCCTTCTCAAGCAAAGCCAGCACGCACAAATCGAGAATGCCCTTCTTGATTTGGCTGTTCATTGGCAATACCCCTTTCATTCCGATTTGACGGGCTATGGGGCGCCCCCTATTCCTTAGCGCCCCGCCGTCACTACCATTTATAGCACACTACTGTTTATTGTTCAATACTAAATCTTAAACAATTCCATTTGCCGAAAAATTCACTCAATTCAATATGTTTTGTCTATTAAATAAAGAATGTTATTATCTTCTCTGACGGAGGAACACATGAGTCAGCAGGACGAACTTTCCAAATTCAAAAAGATCATTTCCAAGCTTCCGGAAGAAAAGCGGAAGTTTCTTTATAAGCGTCTTCAGTCCTTACCGCCTGATGAACGCGAAAACTATATCGCAGAATTTAATAAAAAGTATTTTGTAGAAGAAAAGAAAGAGAAAGAGCCCAAGAACGGCGTACAGAGTATCTTCCTGGGATTACTCATTGCGCTTTTCGTTGCAGGTGTTTGTTATTTCATTTATGCGTTTAATAAGCAAACAATAGATAACAAATTTAACGAGATGTTCGGCATGCCCCCTCCGGAGACTTTTGACACTACACCTGACGGCAGCATCATCATGGGAGATGACCCGATGCACTTCCCTACCGACACGCCCACGCCCGTCTCTGCAACACCCACGCCATCACCAACACCGGTTCCGCTCGCAGATGACCATCCTGATCTTACGGGTCTGGTAATCGTAATCGATCCCGGACACCAGCAGGAAGCAGATACCGAACTTGAGGAATCCATACCCGGAACAACCGCTGAAAAGGAACGCGCCACATCCGGTGCAGTCGGCATTAACAGTGGTGTTAAAGAATACGAGCTGACACTCGAATATGCGAATGTTCTTAAGGAATATCTTGAAGGCTGCGGCGCAGAAGTAATTCTTACAAGGACCGAAAATGATGTCGACATCTCAAATATCGAGAGAGCGCAGATTGCGATAGACAATAATGCGGATTATTTCATCAGGATACATGCAGACAGTGCACCTGACAGTGAGATAAGCGGTGTCAAAGTATATGTTCCTTCAACGGGAAGTTATTCTTCGAGTATTGCTTCGACCGGAGAAGATCTTGCAGATGCTGTTGCTGAAGCCATCGGTCTTCCCTCTCTCGGATCCGTTCAGTCCAACATGTACACAGGACTTAATCATGCAGATTCTGTTAAGTCTTATCAGCTCGTAGTCGGCTATCTTTCAAACAGCGATGATGATTCTGTCCTGAACCTTGATGACACTCCTTATAAGGTCGCTGTAGCCGTTTCAGAATTCCTTGGCGAGTAATTGTTAACATTACCGTTTTCGAGATTGAAAATACAAAAAGTTTGATATATTAGTTTTATCGAGGCAAACATTATTTTCGAGGAGGTAAGTTACTATGACGGACTTTGATTCCTTCAGCATGAAGGATATGGCTAAGCTCAAGAATGTCAACGAGGCAGATGCTCTTCTTAATGACATGAAAGGCGGTTCCAAGGAAGGCGAGATCAAGAGCGAATACAAGGCTCTCAAGGAAGTTGAAGATCTCAAGAGAATGGTCGAAAAGCAATCTTGTCTCATCCACGCATTCTGGATAATGCTTAAAGAAAAGGGCGCTACAAATGAAGAGTTCGACAAGGCATTAACTGAGGCTTCTCTTCTTGCTAACAGAAAAGATTATAAGAACGTCTCCTCTTGCCCTAACTGCGGCAAGGGACTCCAGAAACTGGAGAATAAGCTCTTTACTTCAAAGTGCTACTACTGTGGTCTTGAAGTTCTGAATAATCCTTATAAGAAATATGACGGTCTTGATCCTTATAAGACAAACTATGCAGAACCTGAGGAGGAACCTGCTCCCTACATCTCAGATGCTGAGGCAGATGCTCAGGAACTTAAGGAAACCCAGGACATTATCAGCCAGAGCTTTGAGCCCTACGATGTTTCAAAGGACTTGAACTTCGACGAAGAGACTTGATTTTAACTGCACAGTCTGTATAATCACGCGTAAGCTTTATTGCTTCGGTCACATGTTGTCGTGACCGGAGCAATTTATTTCAGATCTGGGGATGCACTGGTTTCGACGGGGCTTCTGAGGTCGGGAAAGCGGGTAGAGGATCCTCGTTGGCCTCTTTAATAAACGAGGAATTGCAAGTAATTGCAGACAACACAGAGCTCGTAGCAGCCTAAGGCTACCGTCCTTCCGCCTATCTTCTCGCGGGAGTGTACGTACACCGAAGACCTCGCCTGAGAGAGGTTAAGCAGGCAGTCCTGCCGGTTAAGCTTTGCGCCGGATAGTGACTTTAATCTTTATGAAGCTACAGGAACCGCAATCTGTCAGCAGATGACGCGGGAATTGGAATAATCCAACTACTGACTGCACCCGGAGATTGTCCCGGAGGAAGAGGTTTCGGACAGGAGTTCGATTCTCCTCATCTCCACCAAAAATTAAACCTTCTGCAACATACGAACAGTCCGATGACGCGAAAACGGTTGCAGAAGGTTTTTTCATTCACCGATTAAGTGATCCTATGAAGATCCAGTACCTAAATCGTACAGTAAACCATCACGTTTACTGTACAGAATACGTATTTTCGAGAGAAAATACGTAAATCATACAGTAAATGAAGCTATTTACTGTACGATCTACGGACGAACAATAAACGATACAAGAGTATTTTTAGAATTGTTCTTTAAACCTTTCGAGCGTTTCCTTTTCCATACGGATTATCTGGATCATTCTGTCTATTGCACAGACTTCAATATAGGAGACATCATATTGGAGCATTCTTTCTTTATTCTCAAGCGTGCCTTTCTCATATTCGTCAAGGAGCTTTTCGCGCACTTTTATCTCCCTGCTCAACTCTTTCTTGCTCAACACTCCTGAATACATGACTGCCAGGCAGAACCAGACTGAATCAAAATCGACTCTTTCAAAGAGCTCACATATAGTGCTTTTCAGCTCATTCAAGCCGGGTTCTGTCAGCTTATAAACAGCTTTCTTATCTGATTCTCCGGTGTTCACGATATATTTCTTCTTCTCGAGTCTCAGACAAGTCTCATAGAGCGTGGTGGCACCGATCGGAAACCAGTATTTCATATTCATCCTGTCGATCATCTTGAGCATGTCATAGGCATTCATCTCACCTTTCCTGAGCATTCCCAAGATTACTATCGATGTTTTTGACAACATTTGAGCCGTTCCTCCACTTTCTGATCAAGACCCATGCAGCTGATGCAATAAGAATTATCAATGCTATTACAAACGAGACAGGATTCCTGATCTCGTCTCCCGCTTCAGATGATACCAAAACATCCCACAAAGCACCTACACCCCAGAAAAACGGAAAAATGATCAGCATGTTCTTTGTTATGTAAAAGACGGAACAATACATTAAACCAACCAGAAACAAGTGCAGGAATTCAGGCTGGAATCCCGCATGATGAAGCGAGTAAAAAGCTGAAGTCAGCAAGATCGACGGTATTATCCCAAACGCTTTCTCAAAACTCATTCTGAGAAATCCGTATATAAAAACCATCTCGAAAATGCCGGCAACCAAAATATACGTCGCCCCATAAAGATTCTTCAGAGAGATAACATTCTCAGGCATTTCGTCTTTTAAGAACACGAAAAGAAGTCCAGCACAAAAGACAATGTTTAATATCAGGCTCAGAATCCATTTACGCTTTGTAAATCCGAGTTCAGCTAATACACCTGCCCCCTTTTTCTCAACATATAATGATACGAAAACTACGCCCAATCCAAAGATCATCAAAACATCCCGCAATACAAATGAGACAACAGTATCCCTTACCGAATCGCCTCCAAACGGGAACATCAGAAAACTCAGGGCGATCATCACGATACCTGCAACAGCAGCAATCCCAGTATCTTTAGTTACGTTAAATCTGAACAGGTTTCTCATCAAAAACACTATCTCCTCGTTTTACTACGTATGCGTAGTATAGTACGTATACGTAGTATTTGTCAAGAATAGCACTAAGAAATATGGTTCAGCAAAATTGGCATTTGATACGTGATTATTCAAAAGGCTTAAATATTAGACAAATTAGTATATGAACGTCTTATATCTGATATAATAGCAATATACTTGTAATATATTTAATATTTGGCTGAAATTTTCTTAATCTGAGGGGGAAGATATATGAGCAAGAAAACGATAGCTATAATTGCAGGTTCAGCAGTCGCTTTGATTGCGGTTGCCGTTACTCTCTTTTTCGTTATCCCTAAAGAAAAATCATACAGACTCTTAAAGCTTTTCGAGTTCAGCGGTTCGGGAACCGTCACCAGAGAGAACAAGGGTGCCATCACGCCTTATGCCAACATGGTCCTCGAAAACGGTGACACGGTCAAACTTGATACAGGTGTCATGACCATCCAGGCCGATGATGACAAGTTCATCCATTTAGATGAGCACACAACAATAAAGCTCAACGCTACCGGAACAAGCGACAAGAGCAAGACTTCGATAGAGCTTCTCGAAGGCGGCATCACCAGCGACATCAGGAACAAGCTCTCCGCCGAATCCACATACGAAGTTAATACACCCAACTCTGCGATGTCAGTCAGAGGAACGGTTTTCTACACATATGTATATGAGATTGATGGCGTTAAGTATACGAGAACATGCTGCTTCGAAGGTGAAGTAGTCTCAAGACTCGTATATAAGAACGGCACATATTCTATCGAAGAAGTTTCAATCCCCAAAGGTAAGGAAGTAATTGTCTACGAAGACGGAACTACTACAGATTACCTTTATGACGAGCCTCAGGATATTGACTATAACACTATTCCGGAAGAGGTACTTTTAGACCTCAGGAATCACATCGACACCCAGGGTGAGGACTTATCAATTACAAGTGATGAGATCACACGTATTTTGGAAGGCCCTTACTACGTAACATTCACATACAAGGGACAGGAATTCGGAACACAGATCGTTAACAAGGGCGAGCTCGCGCAGATCCCTGCACTCAGCCCTTCTGAAACAGGAAAATGGGACTTCGACTTTAAAAAGCCCATTGATCGTGACACAACGATCGAATGGAAAGGATAAGCGGAGGTAAGTTTATGAAGATTAAATCTTTTACGAAAATAATAAGCGGTATTCTTTGCGCTGCTCTTACCATGCAGATTTGTTGGGGGTTAAAAACTGAGAAGATAAATGCATATTATGGCAAGTTATCAAGTGAAGAATCTTCAGAAGGCAGCAAAATTACTTTATCATCATCTGATGGTACATATATAAGTTTTAAATTTGCAACTGATAATGATGGCGGGATCAATATTACCTATCAAAACGATGATGACGGTAATACTGACACTAAACATTTTGACAAGATTGCTGAATTAAAGCTCTCGGGCCCAGGTTGTCAAGTTAATATTAATTCTGATATTTCAATCGACAAAATATCAATACTATCTGACGCTGGGGCATATATCGATGTTGGACAAAATTGCACTTTAAGTTGTTCTGAAATTGATAACTCCGGGAGCATCCAAATAATGGTCGATCCAGGAGCAACTTTAGAATGTGATCAGGTCTTTTACAGAGAGGGAGCTACACGTCTCTTATTTTCTAATGATGGCTCAATGATTTTTGACTCCATCAATGTTGATGATTCAGTCGATTTTACAAGAATTGAATATTATCTTAAGGCTGATACAACAATTAAAGTGAAATCCTCTCTTTACATCGGATATGTGACTGAAAGCAGCAAAGGCACTTTTATTGCAGAACCCACAACAATTATTTCGTCTAGCGGCCATTCATCATATATGGATGAAGACTATTCATTTAACCTTCAGGTTGATGGTATTACCAAGGTGATCACCGGTGAAGTTGATACTACAGCTGAAAGATTGGTTTATGAAAACCCTGAAATTGAACTTGATGGCATTTCTGACCTTTACTATGGACAAGAATATGATTTTAATGACCTTATCAGTGTAGCCGATGGCTATGATGAATCTCTTGCATATCTTGAATACTCTTCTGATTATTCAGATTTCACAACAGAAAAGCCAACTACTCAGGGTTCTTACTATGTCCGCGCTGTTGCTCCTGCTACCGATACATATTACGGTGATACTTCTGCAATAAATCATTATTCAATTACTTATTTGCCGTTTAGGGACATTTTCCCTGTCGGCTCAAAAACATACGATTCTGTAAGCGGCATAGTCAACGGCAAATATGTTGCCGGAGATTTGGTCTTGAAAATGCCTGATGGCATACTGATCAAAGGTTATTCCTTCGATTCCGGGGATTTTGCAAATACAATTACACTTACACCTGATGATGTGTTAATCGACGGTCGTGTAAATCAGGATTCGCTTATTCAATTAAGAAGAGCAAGCGATAATGCTACAACAAACGGTAATATAGCGTTAGTTGATGTATATCCCGATATTAATAATCTTGAATACGACTTATACGATCCCTATGTTGATGTACAGTTCGTTGACGGAAGAGAAATGTCCATCGAGGATGGAATGCTCACAGGTGATAATGTTGTAATTGGCATCGGTGATGAGAATCTCGACAAGATCTATATCAACGGTGAACTCTACGACTACGAAGAAATCGAAGAAGGTTATGTAGAGCTCGAGTTAAACAGCACTGTAGGAAAAGCAACTGAATACTCAATTAAGGCTACAGATCTCGCAGGCAGATCAACAACTCTGGATTTCACCCTCTTCCCTAACACTGCTGATGCCGATTTATCCGTATCAGTTACCGGAACCATCTATGCAGGCGACAATTACTCTGTAGATGTCAAAACAAACTCTGACGGTGAAGTTACGCTTCAGTATAAGGATGCTTCTACAAATACAGTTCTTTCTTCAAAGCCTACAACAGCAGGAAAATATACTGTAACGGCTACTGCAGAGGAGACTGATTTCTATTTCGAGGTTTCAAACAGCACAAGCTATACCATCATCAAGAGAGTTCCTGACACCACTGTCACTGTTCCTGACATCATTACTATCGATAGTGATTATGCGATTGAAGTTGATACTGATTCTGACGGCGATATTACTTATCAGTACTACAATAAGAGTAATAACACTTATCCGATCCAAAAGCCTACCACTGCCGGCGAATATACTGTAATGGTAAGAACGGCAGAGACATCCAAGTATTACGCATCAGAAGCAAGCGTCGATTATACTATCAGCAAGAGAAGTCCGAACGTTTCTCTTGGTGTCGGAACACCTTATGCAGGAACAACATATAGTCCAACATTCTATTCTAATTCTGATGCAGCTGCCAGAGCTGTTTTCGAATACAAGGAAAAGAATGCTGACGATTCGAAGTACTCAACAACATTACCTACCGCTTACGGTGAATATGTTGTAAGAGTAACGATTCCTGAGACTGCGGAGTTTGCTAAAACAATCGTTACTGCAGATTACAGGATCATCTATCTTGCTGCCCCTCAGACAGCTTATGTTATCGAAGGACAATCCGGCAAGAATAATTACTTTATAAGCGATGTTGTTCTCAAGGCCCCCACAGGATACACGATTTCTGCTGTTTATGGCGGTCCTTACACAGCAAGCATTCCTTACAAGGACGGAATAGCTTCTGTTTACCTGAAGAGAACATCTGACGGCGCCCTCACTACAGCTATTCCGATAACGAATGCTCCGAGGGTAGATAAGAACGCTCCCTCCATCAGTGCTAAGACAGGAACCATTACTCCAGGTGCTGTAATGTATGCATCTGACTTTATCCTGAATGTCTCAGATCCTAACCTCAGGTCATTAAAGGTAAACGAAGAAGCTGTCGACCTTAAGAATTATAAAGACGGCTATGCCCTGACATTAAACCCCGGATACGGAAGCCAGACATATAAGATCATGGCTGAAGACGAAGCCGGAAATGTCACCACGCTTGAATTCACGCTCAAAGCTGAATGGCTTAAGGATAAAGTAATCATTCCTGATGTCGTTCTGCCTTTGGAAGGAAATGAATCCTACAACTTGGGCGACGGCTACTGGCTCGTAACAAGAAACACTCCTGAAGGCCCTGTAACAGACAAAACAGTATACAGCGGCAATATGCCCTTCTATGTCCCCGAAGGCGGAGAATATACATTTACTAAGGTAACCTGATCGTATGCGCAAACATCTTCAACCCATTCTTGAAGCCCTGGCAGCAGGCATAATTGTTTTCCTGCTGACGATAACGAATCTCTTCAGTGCGTTGGACTATATCGCCCGCGACAAACTCTATCAGGCTCCCAGAGGTATCAGAAGCGATATCAAGATCATCGGTATAGATGCCAAAACACTTGAAGAATACGGACCGATACAGACATGGTCCCGAAGTAAGTATGCTGACCTGATCAACACACTTAATATTGATGAGAACACCAAGCCGTACGTAATCGGTATCGATGTCCTGTTCACGGGTCACATCGATGAGGGCGATCAGGCTCTGGTTGAAGCTGCAAGTAAATACGATAACGTTGTTGTAGTAAACCAACTCGAATACAGCAAAAAATGGGAAAAAGATCCTAACGGAATAACATATTACCCGGTAGATGCGATCACCAATCCTTATATAGAACTTATGGATGTAACTTCCATAGGTTACTGTAATGTTGCGCAGGACTCTGACGGCACTGTAAGAAGAGTTATTCCGAAAGAAACATTCGATGGAGTTACTTACCAGACATTTTCCAAGGTCATATACGACAAGTACTGTTCAGAACTCGGCATTATTCCAAACACCATTCCTACCGATATGACAGGCCGTTCGATAATCAATTATTCCGGTAAGCCCGGAGATTACGAATACATATCCATGGCTGATGTTTTGGACGGAAATATCGATCCGAGGATATTCTCTGACAGTATAGTTTTCATCGGTGCATACGACCAGGGAATGCAGGACGACTTTATCGTTCCCAACGGCGGAAGCTCACAGATGTATGGAGTTGAGATCCACGCTAACATCTTCCAGTCTTATATGCAGGGCAGATTTGCTTTGGAAGGCAGCCGTTATCTTTTAGGCATTGTTACGGCTCTCATCGCCATGGTATTACACTTTCTCTTCCGCAAGCTTAAGATCTGGCAGTCAATAATCCTGCTCGCCGTTTCAATAGGTGCCGAAATAGGAATCCTTGTTACAGCCAACAACAACGGCCATTCTTTCTTTATCATCTACTTCCCTCTTGTAGTATTTATTTCTTTTGTTTATTCAGTCGGAATGAACTACCTTCTCGAATCGCGCAAGAAGAAAAAAGTTCTTAACGCATTCCGTAAATACGTCGCTCCGCAGATCGTTGAAGAGATTGCCAAGAAAGGCGATTTTGAGATAAAGGTCGGCGGCGAAAACAGAGACATCGCAGTACTCTTCGTGGACATCAGAGGCTTTACGACAATGTCAGAAGCGTTAGAGCCTGAACAGGTCGTAGAGATCTTAAATGAGTACTTAACCCTTACAACAAAATCCATTTTCGACAACAGCGGAACATTGGATAAATTCGTCGGTGATGCGACCATGGCAGTATTCAACTCACCTTTCTATCTCGAAGACTATGAGTACAAAGCAGTATGCGCAGCCATGGATATCGTTAAGGGCGGCGAAGCGATCGAAGAAAAGTTCCAGAAGAGATTCGGCAGAAGCGTCGGCTTCGGCGTAGGCGTTAACTGCGGTCCTGCAGTCATAGGAAACGTAGGCTGTGACTTCAGAATGGACTTTACCGCCATAGGCGACACAGTCAACACAGCTGCCCGTCTTGAAGCTAATGCCAAGAAAGGTCAGGTCCTCATAAGCGACGTGCTTTACGAGAGACTTAAGGACAGACTTGAAGTTGCAGAAGTCGGCGAGATCCCGCTTAAAGGTAAAACAAAGGGCGTTTTCGTATACGAGGTAAAGAAGGTTCTGTAATTGTTTGCAGAAAGGAACTTTTCTATCTTCCCATAATTAGCCTGTTATCATATTAAAGACCTTATTTGTTCGTCACTGTCATCAATACATTTAACTCAATTAATTTGTTGCAGTATCAGCAGATTTTTTCTTTCCAAAGAAAAGTTTTCCGACCAGGCTGATGACCGGTCCCAGAAAGACTGCCATAAGTATAATGCCGATAACCGGGATGCCTCCTGCGAGAGTACCGATGATGATAGCGGAGAAATCCCAGGCCATACGGATAAGCATCCTGGGGAACTTCGGAAATCTGGCCGATACCTTTTCGGTAATGATCTTGGGAAGCGCATCGTATGGAGCAACGCCCATATCAGAATTGATGTATACTGCGGCACTGATGATAAACAGAAAAAGAGCAACCAGAAAGATAGCCCATTTGGAAATAGTATCAGTAAAATAGTGCGCAGGTATGATCTTGCCCCAGAGCCAATCGAAAAAGTCGACGTAATACCCTACCAGCACCATATTGAAGATCGTTCCAAAGCCCAGGCTGGATCTGTCCCAAAACAGGACAATTACCAGCATGACTGCGTTTATTATTAGCTGCCAGGTGCCAAACGATAAGCCTATCCGGAGTGAGATCGCCTTATTCATAAAAGAACAGGGATCTGTTCCCAGACCGCAAAGCATCAGAAATGACAGGAAAAATCCCATCCCGAACACTGCAAGAAAACAAACTACAATGCGTTTTATGTCTAATTTAAACTTCATACCGATCCGTCCTTCAAAAAGGCAATTATAACACCTAATGTCGCATTTATTACTGATTTGTGAATTTACTTTGATTATCAAAGCTTTACCTCACATTTGCCCTAAAGTCCCATATTTTGCAATTTTGAATGGCGATAATATGATGCCAGGAGGACCGGTCGGTTTATCTGAAGATATTTCGGTATGTTCTGCTAAAAAGAGGTAAATAAAATGAATTACAAGATATATAACAACAATTCAGAAGAATGGGTACTGCTTATCCACGGTTTAGGCGGAAGCATCAACACATGGAAGTATCAGATCAATGATCTTAAAGAGTACAACGTTATTGCTGTAGATCTCGAAGGCCACGGCGGTTCTGAATTTGAGAAGCGCACACGTCTTTTGACAAGATCCGCATCAGAGATCAATGAAGTTCTCGAGAACGAGAATATCCATCATGTCCATGTTGTATCTCTTTCACTCGGAACACTTGTAGCTATGGAATTTGCTTACCTTTACAAGGAAAAAGTTAAGTCCATTGTACTTGCCGGCTTCGTTCTCAACATGAACTTCGGTTTCAAGTCACTTCTGGCATTTGTAGAAGGATGCAAGTACATCGTACCTAAGAAGTTCTTCTATCCCCTCTTTGCCAATATCATGATGCCCAAAAAGAACCATAAGAAGTCCAGGGACATCTTCGTAAGAGAATCCGTAAAGATGAAGTCTGTTGCATTCAGAATGTGGCTTTCCGAGCTATTCAGAACACAGTTCAGGCTGAAGGAATACCTGACAACCATCAAGGAAAATCATCTTCCCGTCATGTTCATTTCAGGAAGAGAGGATTACTTCTTCGTTAACAGCGTAAAGAGAACACAGAAGATGATCAGCGACGCATCTTTGTACTTCATCGAAAAGTGCGGTCATGTATGCAGCATCGAAAAGTACAACGAATTCAATAATCTTCTTGTATCTTTCCTTCACGGCGTAAAGCCTGTCTGCGCCTGATCTTACTTCCTCGCGAGTTCAAGATCCATCGTATCGCTTATGATGATCTTACCGCCATGACGGTTGATCGCAGCAGCGATCTTAGAGAAGAACTCATTTCTTATAGTCTCTTCGATGGCTATGTGATCTGAATAGGTTCCGAGAAGCTGGATATACTCGTCTGCAGTAAATACTCTTTCACGGTGGAACAATTTATATGTGATATCCGTAAACCCGTATTTTGCAGGGATCTGCGAGATCTCCTTTGCCTTCTCTTCAGTAAACCACTTCTTTGTACCTGACTTGATATCGTATGCCTTGTTGTAATACTCTTCATAAAGCGCATTGATCTCAGTAGCCAGTTCAGGATCGTTCTGACTGTTACGAGGACGGTTAGCAAATCTTGCAAATGCTCCTCCGGATTTTAATGCGGAATAAACCTTGGGATATCCGATCTCTTCAGGAACCCAGTGAAAAGCAGTTGCAGAGAAGATAAGATCGTAAGCATCATCTTCCAGATCAACATCTTCGAACTTTCCCGTGATTACCTTAAAGCCTTTATATCCGCCGAACTTCTCCATAAGGATTCTCGAGAAGTTCTCACCATATTCAACTGAAGTAAGCTCACAGCCGGTCTTGAGCACGGGCAGCGTAGCCTGACCGCTTCCGCTGCCTACTTCAACAACGCGGCTTCCCTCACCGATCTTTACGTATTCGAAAATAGCCTGAAACAACTCATCGGCATAACCGGGGCGCATCTTATCGTACTTGGATGCTTCTGTATCAAATGTAGCGCCCAACTCTTTCCTGTTATCCATATTCCGTCACCCAATTTAACTTATCTGAACAGATATTGTCGGTTTATCTCCTCTTGAACCTGCTCCGTTTACGATTATAAGCCGGTAATCAGCATGTTCTAATTCTACCTGGTTGCTGTACATTTTGATAACGCCCGATGAGACCTTATCGTTTAAGATCACTTCTCCGCTTGTTTTCTCAATCCTTACGCTGTAATCACCTTCGGCATTTGCGATGACAACGGCAACAGTATATACACCTTCTTCCGCAGTGCCGAACTCTATAGGCTCTGCTTCTGTATTCTCTACATCAACAATGTAGCTCATGTTGCAATTAACAAGATAATTCTGACCAAGTCTGTTTGATATAGTAACGGCAAATCCTCCTATAAACATGATCACAGATGCTATGGCAGCAAAAAGGAATCTGATCTTCTTATGTGATTCCGGATTAAGAAGCATAAGTCCTATAACGATAAAGAACGGTGCCGCAAACCCCATGAGGAGATAAGTTCCAAGTGCAACCTTCATGGTATCGGCCGTTAACGCGGCTGCAGCTGAATTACCGCTGTTTACACTGGCAAAGTAAGATAAAGATGTGGCCACGAAGTTAATGAGAAAATGCATGAGTGAGGATAACACCATGTTGTTCTTCTTAACGACAATGTAAGACAGGCATGCACCCATTATTGCAGTGTTAATAAATCTTAATACTGACATATGGAAGATACCGAAGAACAGTCCCATGATGAGTACAATGATCCAGTCCTTTTTGATCGTTCTGAAGTTTGCAATTATTGCTCCTCTTTGTATGGCTTCCTCACAGATAGCAGGTGTTACCGCCATTGCAAAGATCGTAAGAAGATATCCTGAGCTGCCGCTGTTAAATTCGTTTATTGCCTGCACATCTCCTGCTTCAAGAGATGAGGGGATCAGTATGCCTACAATGGCAATGCTTACAAATCCTATCAGGACACCGCCTCCGGCAAGGAAAAGAGAACCGAAGAAATCTCTTGCTTTGAACTTCTTTACCGGAAACATCTCCTTTAAAGGTATCCTGAAGATTACTGCGTACAATATCGCTATAACCAGGAACATTGCTTCCGTTGCGATCAGTCCATAGATCCTCCAGGCTGTCTGCATCCGCGCACCTGCGGATAAGAACAATACCATAACAACTGCGAAAAGGACGAATCCCATCCAAGGTTTAAGTTTCTGCTGATTAGTTACCTGCTGCATAAAATTATCCCCCTAAATCCAGCAACTATATTTTATAGATATTTACACAAGCCCAATTTTCACTTATTTCGACTTTATTTTCAAGCGTATCTGTATGTGGTATCCATTTGATTTTCTTAATCTTTCGGGTTAAAATGCCCTCCTGCCGTTAATTTTATTGGGACTTAATATATAATTCGCAACATGGAACAGGTAAAAGACACATCATTTAGAAAAAAGCTGATATCTCTGATATTGCCGATGACTCTGCAAAACCTTGTTTTTGCACTCGTACCGATATCAGATGCCGTTATGCTGCTCTTCCTTTCACCGGAAGCCATGACGTCTGTCTCGCTTGCCTCACAGGTTCCTTTCGTGTTATCTCTTTTCATTTATTCGATAACTGCAGGAGGATCTATCCTTGCTGCACAATATTGGGGCAAAGGCGATACTGAATCGATAGAGAAGATATTCGGATACATGTTCACGCTTTCACTGCCGATAATGATCATCTTCTTCTCATGCACGATGATAATACCTGAAGGTGTTATAGGAGTATTCACTGATAAAGAAGTCTTTATTACAGGTGCCGTTCCTTATCTGAGATATGCTTCCTTTTCATATGTATTCATGACTCTTGCAATGATCTATGAGACACTCCTGAAGAATGTCGGATTCGTAAAGCAGTGTACGATCGCAAGTATCGTTATCGTTTTTCTCAACATATTCTTAAATGCAGTATTCATCTTCGGCCTTTTCGGTGTGCCTGAGATGGGTGTATCCGGTGCGGCTGTCGCAACATCGATATCCAACGGCACCGGCTTTATCATCTGCCTGATATTCAATCTCAAACTGACCAAATTCAGATTGAGATTCAAAAACATTTTCCGTGTGGATCTTGATCTCAGGAAGAGGTTTTCAAAGTACACCCTTCCCTACACTTTGAACCAGCTTCTCTGGGGCTTCGGCTTTGCAATGATCACCGTGATCTTAGGTCATCTCGAAGAAGACGTTGCCACGGCAAACAGCATAGCTACGATCGTAAAAGATCTTGTATCATGCCTTTGCTATGCGATCGCAAGCGGAAGCGTCATCGTTATCGGCAATGAGCTTGGTGCCAACAGACTTGATAAGGCCAAACTCTATGGAGATAAACTTTTCAAGATCGGTATCATATCGGGAATCATCCTCGGCATTGTCGCTGCAGCATCTTCTCCTCTGGTCATCAAGTTCGTGAACTTATCGGAAAAAGCCGAGCATTACCTTTTGATAATGATCCTGATGTGCAGCTACTATATTCTCGGAAGGTCCATTAATTCGATCCTCATTGGCGGAATCTTCTCGGCAGGCGGAGATACCAAGTTTGGTTTTATCTGCGATACTCTGACGATGTGGGCATTTATCGTGCCTCTCGGATACATTGCCGCATTCAAATTAGACTTGCCGCCGATGGTCGTTTACTTCATATTGAATCTCGATGAGATAATTAAAATTCCGGCAGTTATAATTCACTACCGGAAGTATAAGTGGGTTAAAAACATTATCGACGAAGAAGTCTGATTTATCTTGCGTAGTCAGTATTCTCGAATGACTCGTAAAGAGTTATGATCTCCTGCTTGAGAGATATAAATATGCGTCCGAGATGCGGGTCAAAGTGATGACCGAGTTCCTGTCTGATGATCTCGAAAGCTTCATCATAAGACATAGGTTCCTTGTAATAACGGCGGCTTGCAAGGGCATCGAAAACATCTGCCAGAGCCATTATTCTTGCTTCAAACGGGATGTTCTCACCTCTTAATCTGTCAGGGTATCCAGTGCCGTTATACTTCTCGTGGTGATAGTGGGCAACATTGGTAGCGACGCTGACGAACTCCTTGTCATCAACGTCTTCAAGCACCTTATTCATGATCTTAGCACCGTTTTCAGCATGCTTTTTCATCTGCTCGTACTCATCATCTGTAAGTCCGGAAGGCTTTCTCAGGATGGCATCGTCTACAGTTATCTTACCAAGGTCATGCAAAGGAGCGGCGTTGATTACTGCATCCCAGTAACTCTCACTCATGTTGTAGTCGTCGAGAGTACGGAGATGGTTTACAAAGAGAGCAACGCACTCGGATGTTCTGTTGATGTGACCGCCTGTTGAGTTGTCTCGGGATTCGATCATGGCCGCCATTCCGAGGATGGTAGACATCTGCATCGACTTAGCCCTCTTAGCCTGCTTCTCGGCCTCACGCTTAAGTGACTCGCCCTTCCAGCTCATGGTCTCGATCATGTTGTGCTGTTCAGTAACATCGGTAAGCTCAACAAGATATCCGGATACGTGGTGTTCGAGTCCGAAATGAATGAAACTCATCTCGCACTCAAGGAATCTTCTTTCCGTAGGGCTCTTGTCGTTGATAGTAATAGCTCTGGTGAACTTGCCCTGGACCTGCTTCTTTTCTGCTGATTCCTTGGCGTTGGTAGCAACCCACTTGAGGAGATCCTTTAACGCATAGTCCTTGGCAATGATCTTGGAGTCGATCCTTACATTCTTGATCTCAGGGAAAAACTTCTCTGATACTGAGTTGCTTCCTACAAATCTGAACTGCTTGTCGAAAGCAAGATAGCCGAATGTGCTGAGCTCATCTATCTTCTCCTGGACGCTGAGATTAACGTTGTAGATAGTTGATCTTGCGACAACGTAGTCGAGCATCAGGGTGCAGACAAGATAGAAGAACGGGATAAGATCATACTTAATGTCAAAGATGCGTCTTGCAAGATATACGATTACAACACCGAATAATGATCCGGCATATGTCATCATAAGTCTGAAAGAGGCGGTTCTCTTGCCGAGATATGTAAGGATGGTAAAGAAAGCCGCAAGACCTACCTCTACTGCCAGGATAATGTATCTGATGTAATAGATGGATCCGGGTTCCTTAATGAGCATTGAAGGATCACCGGGCACGAACTTAACCGCTGAATAGAACAACGGGATTCTGTCCGTAAGCAGTGTAGAAATGAAGACTACGATATTGAGTAAGAGAATCACTACCGAGAACCAGGTAGGGACTTTTGAATCTGAATAGTCGATCAGGATATAGACGATAAGGAGCGGAAGGAAAACACCGCCTACATAGCAAAGGGCATTAGCAAGAACCGCTTCCTGAAGGTTCCTTGAGCATGACAGGATAAAATATCCTGCATTACTAATCATGATACAAGCGGATATAAGTATTTCAAGCGTATTAGCACCTCGTCTCGAGAAGAGAACGAGTGCCATAGTTGACATCATACTAAGCAGCATTACTACTGCCAGAACAATCGAATATATACCCATGCTTACCCTAACAATTAATTGTAAAATGCACTTAACCAAGAATATTTTACCGCACATAGCCCGCAAAGTGTTATTATTTTTTTATTAAGCAATAAATAGCCTGTTATATTTTGTTAAGTAAAAGGATGGGTTCCCTAATGCTCAAAGACGATGTCTTAAAGCTTATTTCGAGAGAAAAAAGCTATATCTCCGGTGAGACAATAAGCCGCAAACTCGGAGTGTCCCGGGCTGCGGTTAATACTGCCGTCAAAACATTAAGAGAAGAAGGCTACGGGATTGATTCTTCCACGAAAAAGGGCTACCTTCTCATAAGCAGTCCGGATATCCTGTCCAAAGGATCGGTCTCCGTATATCTTCCCGATAACAGATCAGGCGACCTTCTGGTTTTCGATTCCGTGGATTCTACAAATAACGTCATTAAAGACTTGGCCTCAAAAGGAGCCGTATCAGGCACAGTAGTCATTGCCGACCAGCAGACAGGCGGCAAAGGAAGACGCGGCAGGAGCTTTGCCTCCCCTTCGGGTGCAGGAATATATCTCTCCTACCTTTTCAAACCTGATTCAGGGTTCGATAAGATATCAGACCTTACCAGCTGGACTGCCGTTGCCGTCTCTGACGCGATCAGGAGCGCTTACGGACTCGATTCACAGATCAAATGGGTAAACGATCTTCTGATGAACAGGAAGAAGATCTGCGGCATTCTGACGGAGGTTACGGTCGAGGGTGAGAGCGGATTCATCGACACATGCATAATCGGCATCGGCGTTAACGTTAACGAAGATAACTTCCCGCCTGAGATATCTGAGATAGCAACTTCCATATCAATGGAGAACGGCGGAAAGAAATTCGTCCGTGCAGAACTTGCCGCAGAGATAATAAGATCCATGGACAAGCTTGCAGCCAACTGGCCCGAAGATCCCTATTACATTGAAAGATACCGCGAGCTCAACATCACTACAGGAAGTAAGATCACTGCCTTCCCCCAGATGACCGAGAACGGTCAGGGCCGGACAGGCAAAGCCATCGCCATCAATGACGACTTCTCACTTAAGGTCGAATTCGATGACGGATCAACAGAGAACCTCAGAAGCGGAGAAGTCAGTGTAAGAGGCCTTTACGGTTACACCTGATCAGACACAGATATAGTCTTTGATCCTGTTGAACTTTGAATCACCTATTCCTGTAACGTTCTTTATGTCCTCAATGGCCGAGAACGGTGTTGTATTTCTGTAATCGATAATGGCCTGGGCCGTCACCTCCCCTATCCCGGGAAGGCTCTTGAGCTCATCTAAAGCCGCCGTGTTGATATTGACCATAAGCGTGCTTCCTCCAGGATCAGAACTGTCACCTGAAGAATTGCCCCATACATAGACACCGTCCTGCCTGATGATGTCCCCTCCTGTAAATCCGTTTTTTATCTCATCTTCTGACGGAATATAGATGGACATGTTTCCCGTAATCTGATAAACGAGGTTGATATTGTTTACTGAAGCATTTTCCGTAAGTCCGCCTGCATCTTCGATAATGTCATTAAGCATCACACCCTGAGGTGCTTCGTAGATGCCTGGATTTCTTACTTCTCCGCAAATATAGACACTGATGAGCCGGACCGTCTCAACAATTGCAGGTGCCGTATCCTGTACTGTGACCTGAATTCCTGTTTCCTGATAGAGATCATCCGGCGCAGTTGTCTCAGTAACTGAAGCAGTCTTTCCGCTCTTAAAACCCTGGAGAGTAATATCGCCGCTTCCTTTGAAGACATACTTATAGACGGCGCTCAGGATAACGATCAGAATGAATGCCACAGGATAAATAATACTTTTGAACTTCTTTGCCGCGCTCTTCTTCAACATAGAGAAAGCATAGCACCGCTCTTTGTCGGTTTTTACCGACAATATACGACAAAGCCGACAAGGCATTTACCCTGTCGGCTCCGGACATTACTTTTAAATAATTATCTAAATTACGCTTCGTCTTCTCTGCGCTTTGTTTCCCAGAACTTCTCGATATTGTAGTTCTCGCGCTCTTCCCTGCCCATTACATGAACTACGACGTCCTTGTAATCCAACAGGATCCACTTGTCACCTGAACGGCCTTCGATGTGGTCAGGAACGATATCAAAATCTTTCTTGAGAACGAACTCGACTTCGTCAGCAAGTGACTTGATCTGAGTTGTGGAATTACCGCTTGCGAGAACGAAATAATCTGCAAGAACGGTCTTACCGGTCAGATCTATCGTCTCAATGTCGATACCTTTCTTGGAATCAAGTATCTCAGTAATCTTAGCGGCTAATTCTTTGCTGTCCATTATTTATCTCCTTGAGTTTTGTTTATGTTTTGATTGTAACACAATAACTGTTGTGTTGTTTTTAACTAATTGTTAAACGAATAACACATCTTGAGCAGTTTCCGCACAAGCTGAGCGCGGAGGACCTAAAAGATGTTATTCACTTAACATGCCCAGATCCTTCATCATTTGGATCGTAACAGGATGCATTTCCCTTCCCTGACTCTTAAACTTATTCCTTACAGCATCAGCGGTCATGCGAACTGCCTCGTCCAGATCATGCTCTGCAGTCTCTCTGATGGGGCCCAGATCCATGTAGTTTCTGGCGGGTTCGATCTTGTCCGCAAGATAAACGATCTTTTCGAGCACCGTCATGTTACCCCTGCCTGTGGTGTGATAGCAGATCGCATCAAGGATATCCTTATCTTCGATACCAAGATCTTCCTTAACAAAAGTGGCACCTGCAGAGGAATGGATGATCTTTTTCTCTGTAAAAAGATCGCCTGAATATCTCTTTGCCATTTCGAGCTGCTGTTCGATAGGAAGTTCCTTCGCGCAGTCGTGAAGGGCTCCTGCGATCAATGCCTTGTCCTTGTCACAACCATAAAGGCCGGCAAGATGTGCTGACAGATATCCGACGTTTAATGTGTGCAGAAGTCTCTTGCCGCCAAGATAACGGTACATCCAGACAGCTGCTTCGAAGAACTGTTTTCTTGCTTCGTCAGAAACACCTTCAAGCTTCGTATTCTCAGTATAAAGAGCGTGTCGCTTAATGAACTCCAACGCCGGCTCAGGAACCTGTGAGTAGTCACCGCTTGATGTGATCTGCGAAGAAGAACATTCGATACCGTCAAGTCTGAAGATCTCAACCTTGCCTCCGAGATTCTTCTTTATTGATGCCTTGGTCTTCTCGACATCAGTATCGTCTCCCGGTCTTACGGCAGCAAGGAGCGATGCATAATTAAGGATCTCGCCCGGCTTATACCAGTTCTCAAATGTGCCGAGAGTATCAGAGCCCATTATCCAGAAAAACTCGTGGTGCTCTTCAGCCTTCTTGCGCTTGATACCGTTGTCAGTAAGGAACGGAATGATGTATTCATCCGAAGTCAGTTTTGCAAGAACGACGGACGTGTAGCTTACGCCGTCGATACCGTATTCGATATCGCTTACAAAGACGTTCTTGAGGCCCATTCCTTCGACCGTCTCTTTCATCATGTAAAAACGGTACGGAGGCGGAAGCTTATTCGTATAGAGTTTAAACGAATTACGGACTGAAGGGATAACGATCACACAATCGATAAATCCGCTCTTTAAAGCGGATCTTATCATTGCTATGTGACCGTTATGAACGGGATCAAAGGATCCTCCGTAAACTCCGATCTTCATTTATTAACCGAGTGTCCTTCCGATGTCATGACGGAAATGCATATCCTTGAAAGAGATCTTTGCAACGCCTTCGTATGCACCGTCGATAGCTTCATCAAGAGTATCAGCCTCATCATATACGCAGAGAACGCGTCCGCCGCTTGTAACGAGCTTGCCGTCCTTAAGAGCGGTACCTGCCTGGAATACGAGTTTGCCGCATGTATCGATACCTGTGATCTCGTAACCCTTTGCGTAGCTCTGAGGATATCCGCCTGAAGCCATAACGACAACGCATGAGCACTTATTCTTCCACTTGAAGTCGATCTGGTCGAGTTTGCCGTCGATGATGGCATCAACTATGTCGAGGAGACTGTTCTCGAGAAGAGGCAGTACTGCCTGTGCCTCAGGATCTCCGAAACGTGCGTTGTACTCTACTACCTTCGGTCCTTCAGGTGTAAGCATGAGTCCGAAGTAGATAACACCCTTGAACGGTCTTCCCTCTTTCTTGAGTGCTTCGACTGTAGGTGTGATGATCTCGTTCTGGATGCGTGCCTTAAGCTCGTCAGTCATGTCGGCACCTGGTGTAACTGCGCCCATGCCGCCTGTGTTGAGGCCTTCATCGTGGTCATATGCTCTCTTGTGGTCTCTTGAAGAAACCATCGGAACACATGTGTTACCGTCAGAGAAAGCGAGCACTGTAAGCTCAGGACCTGTCATGCACTCTTCAATAACGATAGTGGAGCCTGCAGAACCGAACTTCTGGTCTTCCATCATGTCCTTAACTGCCTGCTTAGCTTCGTCTAGATTCTTTGCAATGATTACGCCCTTACCTAATGCAAGACCGTCGCACTTGATAACGATAGGCATCGGCTGTGTCTCAAGATAATCAAGAGCTGCCTGCTCATCAGTGAAAATCTCATACTTTGCAGTAGGGATCGAATACTTCTTCATGAGCTGCTTGGAGAAAGCCTTTGAGCCTTCGATGATGGCTGCATTTGCCTTGGGGCCGAATGCTCTGAGGCCTGCTTCTTCCATCTTGTCTACCATGCCCATTGCGAGCGGATCGTCAGGTGCAACGAAGACGAGATCAAACTGCTCTTTCTTCGCATATTCAACCATGCCTTCAATATCAGTAGCTTTAATGTCTACACATGTAGCGATCGAAGCAATACCGCCGTTACCGGGTGCACAGTAAAGATCCGTTACTCTGGGATCCTGCTTAAGCTTCCAACAAATAACGTGCTCTCTTCCACCGCCGCCAACTACAAGAACCTTCATTTTCTATTCCTCCGGGATATTTTCGATTACATTATTTAAGATAGTGCATCCAGGACTTTGCACCCGTCTCACTTACGAGTGAAGCGATGTCCTTATGCCTGATGCCCTTAACGAGGATTGCCTCATCAGAGAGAACTTCGCACTCATAGCCTTCAGCAGCTGTGATGACCTTTGCGGGAACATCAGCTCTTACTACGATATCAGCAGCGATCTCATCGTAAGGTGTGATAGCAACGCTCTCTTCCGTCCATGTCCTGTTCTCTGTCGGATTGCTCATTGCAGCCTCAAGGATGTCGCCGCATACAGCAGAAGCCGTAGGAAGCGTTCCTGCGCCCTGACCATAGAACATAGCCTGGCCCAAGCTGTTACCTTCAACCATGATCGCATTGAATACGCCGCTTACGTTGAACAAAAGATTGCTCTTTGCAACAAGTGTAGGTGCTACGTATACAACCGGCTTATCCTCACCTGCTTCATAAAGAGCGATGAGCTTAATGTCACATCCGATGGATGAAGCGAACTCGAAATCGTCATTAGTTATAGCAGAGATACCTTCAGCCGAGATCTGGTCAGGTGCGATGTAAGCGCCGTCATTTGCGATCGTTGAAAGGATGGAGATCTTTCTCTGTGCGTCGATACCGTCAATGTCTGCAGAAGGATTTGCCTCAGCAAAACCGTTTGCCTGAGCCTGCTTCAAAGCCGTATCGAAATCGATGCCTTCGTCCTTCATCTGCGAAAGGATGTAGTTTGTCGTACCGTTTACGATACCTGCGATCTTTGTGATCTTGTTTGCTGCAAGACACTTGTAAAGAGGTCTTATGATCGGGATACCGCCGCCTACCGCAGCCTCGAAAAGATAGCAGCAGTTGTTTTCCTGAGCGATCTTAATGAGCTCGGGACCGTGTGTTGATACGAGTTCCTTATTTGATGTTACGACGCTGATTCCCAACGAAAGAGCGCGCTTTGTGTATTCATAAGCGATCCTAGCACCGCCTATGGTCTCGACTGCGATAAGAATGTCGCTGTCGAAAACCTCATCAGCATTATGTGTAACGAGGTTAGCAAACTTGCTCTCAGGGAAATCCCTGATATCAAGGATATACTTCACGTTGATCTCTTCGCCAACGCGCTTCGTGATGAGCTCTTTGTTTATATCGAGAGTCTCGGCTACGCCAGAACCTACCGTACCAAAACCCAGAATCGCGATGTTAATTGCCATTTGCTGTTCCTTACCTTTCATTATTCCCTGCTCAGGATCATGCACTTACGCACGCCCGCAAGCTTGGAGATATCGTTAATTATGTCGTCAACTGTACCATACATTGACACGGTTTCAATGGAGATCGAGATGTCTGCAAGGCCGTTGATCGGGATATTCTGATTGATGGTCAGAATATTCGCACGAGATTCCGCAATCGTTCTGATGATCTCAGACAGGATTCCCTGGAAATTCTCAACAGACAGAAGAAGCGTAACTTTCTTGCCGCTTGCTGCCTCATAGAACGGCAGGACGGAATCCTTATACTTGTAATATGCGCTTCTGGAAAGGCCTGTCTTCCTTACAGCTTCATTTACCGAAGTGGATTCTCCGGTGTTGAGACGCTGCTTGACCTCCATAACCTTAATGAAGACTTCAGGTAAAACTCTCTTATCGACTAGGAAATATTCGGGGTTATCCTGATGCATAAAATAAGGCCTTTCTGTAGAGATTTTGCGCTGTCACTATACCACGAGTGGTGGACATTTGTACGCGCCCGAAAATATTAACACGATTAAGTCGCTAATTCAATAAAATAAATAAGATAAATACAGGCCATGTGATTCATGAAGATCCCAGTACCAATTCCGTACAGTAAAAACGATGAAAAACTGTACGATTTACGTATTCTGACGCAAAAATACGTAAACCGTACAGTATCTCAGGCAATTTACTGTACGAAAAAGTATTCGATCTCTTAAGCTATCGGAATTGAAACACTATCAACCGAGATCAGCCTTAAGCTTCTCAGCCATGGCTCTTGAAGCCTTACCCCTGTGGCTAATGGAATTCTTCTGTTCCTTTGTCATCTGTGCAGTCGTCATTCCGAATTCAGGTACATAGAAAATAGGATCGTAGCCGAATCCGCCGTCGCCCATGGGCTTCTCGTGAAGAACACCGCAAACTTCGCCTCTTACCGTGAATTCAGAGCCGTCAGGTCTTACGACTGCAATGCTGCAAACGAACTTGGCAGTTCTCTTTTCTTCAGGAACGTCCTTAAGCATCTCGAAGATCTTCGCAAACTTCTCAGGATATGTTGAATCCTCGCCGCAGAAACGTGCCGAATAGATGCCCGGAGCACCGTCCAATGCATCAATGCAAAGTCCCGAATCGTCAGCCATGACATAAGCGCCTTCGGCAAGAGCGTGTACTGTCCTGGCCTTAATGAGGGCATTCTCTTCGAATGTCTTGCCGTCTTCCACGATATCGGGATCATATCCTTCTTCCTTCATGGTCGTAACGACGAAGGGGGTGTCACTTAATATCTCTGCGATCTCTCTTGCCTTGTCCTTGTTCGAAGTAGCAAGAATGAGTTTGAATTCTTTTGTCATATAAGCCTCCATGCCTTGGGATACATATTTTTCGCGGTCTGTCCGTTGATCTTGGCAAAGCCCAGCGGGAAATCTCCGATGCCCACGATTATAGTGCCGGCTGATTTAAGTCCGTCTTCAGGTGATACCGATATAGTCTCGCCGCGAAGATACTTTGTAAGTCTGTCATCGTCTCTTCGAAGGCCCAGATAAGAGTCTTCTTTTATTGCGTCTTTTGAGAGCGCGAGAGCTATGCTGTTCGAAGGCTCGAAAACCTTTTTCCCCGACTTCAAAGGCTTGATATCGCCAACATAAAGTCCGGTCTTGACGACCTTAAGTCCTTTAAAGAGTTTTTCATCGAAAGTCATCTTGAAAAGACCTGTTCCGTGGCTTATAAAGCGCCCCTGTAAAAGCTCTTCCCTGCCTTTATCAGAGAGCACTTCATCAAGCACGGGCAATGCTGCTTCAGCGCTCTTATCTTTGGCTCCGACAGTCTCTTTTATCAGGAATTCATCAGCTGACTTAAGCTCTTTCTCCTCACCCTTTACGATATGAACGCAGAAGTGTCCGTCACCTTCAGATATATGTGGCCAGATCCTCATTGATCCGGGCAGGATAGAATCTTCTCCCGCGTGAGTGACACCTTCGATCTCAGGGTGCGCTTTTACATGGTATTCGGGGTGACGCTCAATAAATCTCTTTATCTGGTTCTCGTCTTCATCGACACAGAAAGTACATGTTGAATATACGATGGAACCGCCTTCTTTAAGGCACATGTCTGCCGCTTCAAGAATGGATTCCTGCAGCGGGACACAGACCTTGGGTCCGTAATTCATGTAGCTTCTGCAGGCATTCTTATCACGTCTGAACATTCCCTCGCCGGAGCATGGCGCATCGATGAGGATCTTATCGAAGAACAAAGGAAGTCTTGCTGCAATATTTTCAGGAGTCTCATTAAGGATAACGAGTCCTTCGATACCGGAACGTTCGATGTTTCTGAGCAATGCCTTGGAACGCTCGAAGCTTATCTCATTTGCGACAAGGATTCCCTTGCCGTGCATATCTTCGCCAAGTCTGCACGCTTTGCCGCCTGGTGCCGCACAAAGATCCAGGACTATCTCGCCAGGTTTTGCAGCCATTACCTGTGCAGGCAGCATTGCAGAAGGCTCCTGCGGATAGTAAACACCTGCGTGATAGAGAGGATCTCTTCCGCCGGGTTCGTTGTTAACATAGTAACCGCCGCTGCACCATGAAACTGGCTTTATCTCCTCGTTCATGTCGCCTAAGAATTCCGTTTCCTGCGCGCTGCCGGTTATTTTCGAGCGCGAGAACCTGACGCCTTTTAGCGGGACCTTGTCAAAACTCTCATAAAAACCATCACGCGGCACTTCATTGTGACGCGTGAAGAAGTCGTTCATCTCATTTACAAAGCTGTCGGGAAGCTGCATCTTATCCTCACAGATTAAGGAAATCAGCGCATCTGAACGCAAGGCGCTTAATTACGTCGACTTTGAAAGGCGATTCGATTCCCGCACGCTTGATAAGGTTAAGGAATGTGTCGCTTCCGCCAAGCTGGCAGAGCGTGTTGTATTTTTCGAGCGCATCCTTAAGGTCGGCTCTGGATTCATCCCAGAGCTCAAGAGCGCATATCTGAGAAAGACAATAGTCAATGTAATAGAACGGTGTCGTGAAGATGTGATCTTTTTTCATCCAGGCGCCGCCCATTGCGTGGAAAGGCGTATCGTTCTCATCGTAGTTTATGAAAGGCTGATATGTCTGTTCGAGCATCTTCCAGATCTCGTGGCGCTCATCAGGCGTCATGTTGGGATTGTCGTAAACAATGTGCTGGAACTCGTCGACCATGCATCCGTAAGGAAGGAACAGAAGTCCGTCGGTCATGTGGAGCTCGCAGTACTGGTCAGCCTGCTTGCCGTAGAAGATATCCATGAAAGGATATGACATGTATTCCATAGATGTGGAGTGGATCTCGCATGTCTCAAGCGTCGGTGAGAGGCACTCTACGAAAGGAGATGACTCAGCACCTGCAAGAGCAGCATAAGCGTGTCCTCCCTCATGTACGACAGTTGCGACATCGTCAAACGTACCGTTGCCGTTCATGAAAATGAAAGGAATGCAGTAATCTTCAAGATACATGCAGTAACCGCCCGTAGACTTTACGGGACGGGACAAAAGATCCGTATATCCGTGATCGGAAAGAATATCAAAGAAACTGGGCGTAGCGCCGAACATGTTCCTGAAGAACCTGCCTGCTGCCTCTTCATATGTATCCTTGCTTACTACAGGTGTAGGATTACCCTCCGAGAAAAGGCACGGAAGGTCATGGAACATGAGCTTGTCGACGCCTAATCTTTCCTGCTGGAGCTTTCTTATCTGTGTCGTGAGCGGCACGATATATCTCTTGATGTTCTCCCTGAACTTGGCAACATCTTCCCTGTTGTAATCGTAGCGCTCCATGCGCTTATATCCAAGTTCCGTAAAGTTGTTGTATCCGAGCTTCTGTGCTGCGGTAGTTCTCGTCTTTACGAGCTCGTCGTAGATCCTGTCGTACTCTTCTTTTCTGGACATGTAGTACTTGTCCAGAGCGATGTGAGCGTCACGTCTTACCTTCCTGTCAGTAGACTGGAGATAAGGCTGGATAAGGCTTAAGTTAAGAGTCTTCTTGCCGAGAGGGATCTCTGCCTCGGACTGCTTCTGGGAATACTCGTTCTCGAGCTTTGATTCCTCAGTAAGATCGTCGATTACTTCGCTGGAGATTATCTCCCTCTGGTTCTTGGCCTTGCGGAAGATCATGGGACCGTACTTGGCCTTAAGACTGTCGGCACATGGACATGTCAGAAGTCCCGACAGGACGGCTGATGAGAGTTCCTGGACTCTTGCGCCGGCCTCATCGAAAAACTCCATCTCGCTGTTATAGTACTCGTTTGACGTGTCGAGATCATGAAGGATCTGACACAGAGCATACTGAGTATCAAATGAACTGATGGCGATCTCGTACTCACCCAGAGCCTCGTCGGCTGCCTCGATGGTCTTGGCGGTCATGAGCCTGAGCCTTACGTTTCTTACGGTCTCCGTGAACTTATCAAGGTCCGGTCTTGTATAGTTAAGTTCATTAAAATCCGGTACCGAGCTGTTCGCTGTATTCTCCATTAGATCACCTTTCTAATTCTTACATCTTCTCGACTACGCCGATTCCGAGCATATCAAGTCCTGACTTGAGGCAGTCGGCAACAGCCTCGCAGAGCTTGAGTCTTGCATCTCTGATTTCTTCGGAATCCGCATTAAGTATTCTCGAGTTATTGTAGAAACGGTTGAAATTTCTTGCGATGAGCGCGATCTGACGTGAGATCATGAAAGGCTCATAGCTCTCAGCAGCCTTAACTACCGCATCCTTGAAGTCTGCAAGGCTTCTGATAACAGCATACTCATCTTCAGCAGTGAGCTTGTCGGCGGCATCAATGTTGCCTGCAAAGCCCTGGTCTTCTGCCTTTCTCAAGATGGACTTGATCCTTGCATATGTGTAGATGAGGTAAGGCGCTGTATCGCCCTCGAAATCGAGCATGTCATCCCAGTCGAAGAAGATATCCTTCTCTCGTCCGGCCTTGAGATATGTGTATGTAACTGCACCGAGACCGACAACTTCGGATACTTCAGCGATCTGCTCGTCGGTCATGTCGCCGCCACGGAGCTCGCTGTTCTTTCTGATGATCTCGGCTGTCTTCTCAGTTGTCTTATCAAGGAAGTCGTCGAGCTTGATGATATTGCCGGCACGTGTTGAGAATGCCTCTGCAACCTCATTACCGTTCTCATCCTTCTTGGGCTTGAACTTCAAAAGACCGAAGCCGACATGTACGCAGTCATCAGCAAAGTCATAGCCTGCCTTCTTGAGCACGGCGAAAACCTGCTTGAAGTGAAGCTGCTGCGGAAGACCTACGACATAGATATTCTTGTAGAAATTGAATTTATCGTGTCTGTAAAGAACTGCAGCAAGGTCTCTTGATGCATATATGGTAGTACCATCGCTCTTTACAACGAGGCATGGAGGAAGACCTTCATCATCGAGCTTAACGACCTTAGCGCCTTCGCTCTCTTCCAAAAGTCCCTTATCTTCAAGCATCTTAACAACACCCGGGATCATTGATGAATAGAAGGATTCACCGTTGTAGTTATCGAACTTGATGCCCATTCTCTTATATGTCTTCTCGAAAACCTCAAGGCTCAAATCTCTGAAGCGCTTCCAGAGAGCTACTTCCTCTTCTTCGCCTTCTTCGAGCTTTCTGAAGTTATCTCTTGCCGAATCTTCGAGTTCCTTCTCTGCCTCAGGGCTTACCTTGCACTCATCGTGGAACTTAACATAGATCCTGGTAAGTTCATCTATAGGGTTCTCCTCCATGGCCTTCTCGTCACCCCAGAGTCTGTAAGCGGTAATGAGCTTGCCAAACTGTGTGCCGTAGTCGCCAAGGTGATTGAACCTGATTACGTTATAACCGAGTCTTGAATAGATGTTAGACAAAGAATTGCCGAGGATCGTCGTGAAAGCATGGCCTACGTGGAAAGGCTTTGCGATATTCGGAGATGAGAACTCAACGATTACGTTCTTGCCCTCACCGATATTTCTGTTGCCGTACTGATCGCCCTCGCTGATGATCTCAGAGATAACGGACTTGGCGAGAACACCTCTGTCGATCCTGAAGTTGATGTAAGGACCTGCAGCATCAACGGTAACCGCACCGTCAAAGCCCTTAACGAGCTCTTCTGAATCCTTGAGCTCATTTGCGATCATGGGAGGAGCCTTGTGAAGTGTCTTGGCAAGCACAAAGCACGGAAAAGCAAAATCTCCGAGTTCGAGCTTCGGCGGGATCTCAATGAGTCCCTCAACCTGCGCCTTATCAAGGCCTGTACATTTACTCAAATTAGAAGCTATTAAATCTTTGTAATCCATGGTTTATTCTCCTTATTACGAATGAATATGTTAACACATTTAGCCAATACTTCCCAATAGAACAGACCGATTTGTTGAACGATTTAATAATTTTTATCCAAATATGCTTAATGTATAATTCATTTGGTGGAGAATCCTAAGAGCGAGGGTAATTTTTAATGTCATTTATAATGAAAATGGCCATCGGCTGCATTGCTGCCTTTGCCATTACACTTATACTTCTCAAGTTCCTTCCGGGAGAGAAGATCATACTTGGCCACGACCGCGGCCGTAAATACGCACAGGGTTCAGAAGTAAACATCGGAAAGCCTACAGGCGTAGGTTTCTATTTCATATTGGTTTTCCTTTTGGTTTCAAGCATATTCTGCTTCCTTATAAGCCCCATAACATCAGACAAAGGCTTTTTTGAGAGCGGCAACGTCGTAACAGGCCTGGGATTCGGTCTTCTTGCAGTACTTGCCGAGATGGTAACAGGCTGGCTCGATGACAGATCCAAGAATGCCTGGAACGAATACATCAAGGGTGCTCTGGACTTCGTTGTATCCCTCATTGCAGGATTCATCGTCGTTCATTTCTTCGGAACACGCGTATATCTCGCCATTACGGGTACCTATTTTGACATCCACCCCGTTCTTTTCTATATCCTCGCAGTACTCCTTTTCGTCGTATCGATAAACGCCACAAACGCTACTGACGGTATCGACGGCCTCTCGGGATCACTTTCCATAATTGCGGTGATCACGACATTCATCATGGGATTCCTTGCAAAATCCCTGTTCGACGATAATGCACTCCTGCTCGTAGTATTCTTCGTACCTGCACTCATCGCTTATCTCATCTTCAATTTCAACCCTTCGAAAATGCTGATGGGTGATGCCGGTTCAAGATCTTTAGGATTCTTTATCGCATTCTTCCTGATCTATTGCAGGATACCGCTCCTCTACTTCATCGTAGGACTTCCATTCCTCTGCGACGGAGGAATCTCCATCGTTAAGATCACTGTCGGAAGACTTACAAAGAAGAAGATCATTCTCTTCAAGAACATTACGACTCCCCTTCACGACGAGCTCCGCAAGAACAGGAAGTTCAGCGTAAAGAAGGTCTGGTTCACGCTTGTCATCGCAGCAACCGTTATCAACCTGCTCTACATCATTGCAGCAGTCATCGTAAGAGCGATCGGAGCTTAAATCTCCTTCAGCCATTAAAAAGGTTCGGCATTTTTGGCAGATCTGTTTCCTGCCAATGCTACGCACAGCACTTTTGCAGCCCCGGCTTTGTAGAGAGCTGCTGCCGCTTCATGAAGCGTAGCGCCTGTAGTGGCAACGTCATCAACGATAATTACGGTCATGCCGGTCACATCCCAGAGATCACTTACTCCGAAAGCACCCGACACATTATTCGCCCTCAGATTCTTGTCAGTAATCTCGGACTGCTTCTTCGTATCTCTTATTCTTATCAGGCAGTCTTCTGCAAACCTGATACCGGTCAGCTTTGAGACCGGATATGCAATTTCGGAAGCCTGATTAAATCCGCGTTCTTCAAGTCTTTTCTGCGATAGCGGGACAGGAACCATGAGATCTGCGGATATTCCCACCTCAAGAAGAGCAGAGCCCAATACACAGCCGAAGAATCTGGCAAGTTCAGTCTGTCCGCCGAACTTGATCTTCGGAACGGCTCGCTCGATTAACCCTTTGTACGGAAAAAGCAGATACAGGGCAAGTCCGGGGCACGGATCGTTCTCGACGGGATTTGAAAGACATAAGAGCCATCTTCCCTGTTCATCAGTACTTACCAGGTCAGACAGGCACTTGCCGCACAAATGAAGTCCGGAATCATTCCCGTAGAGCTGACGGTAAAGGCAACCGTAGTTTTCGAAGCGGTCTTCTGAATCGGAAACATCTCCGCAGAGCGCACATCTGTAAGGAAGAATAAGGTCCGCCGCCCCTTTAAAAGCTTCTCTTATCTCTCCTGAACTGCTGATTATGCTGTTTCCATGACGGGATACCATCACTTGTTCCTTCGGTAATCGACAGTCTTAAGAAGATCTCTTAAGCATGTCTCCCTGGTATCGCCCTTGGGCGCCCTTAAGAACTTACCGAGCGTGCCTTCGCACTCGACAATCGTAACGTTCATCTTGCCTCTCGTAACAGCCGTATAAAGCAGGCTGCGCTTGTAAAGAAGGGCATTCATCTTGCCCAAAGCGATAATAACCCTGTCGAATTCACAGCCCTGTGATTTGTGAACCGTAACGGCATAAGCAAGATCTATGTTATCCAGAAGCTTGCCCTTATATTCGGCGGTCTTGCCTTCATCGAAGGTGATCGTAACGCTTCCTTTTAAGGGGTCTATGTCGCTGATAACTCCAAGCTCGCCGTTGAATATTCCCTGCAGCACTTCGCCTGTGACGGGATCTATCCACTCGGTGGAGTAATCGTTTTTGTTCTGCATTACTTTATCGCCTATGTGAAGGACGAGGCTCTGGCCTCTCTTCAAAACCTTAATGTCGTCTTTTACTTCCAATGCCTGGATGAGCTTATTAAGCTGGACAGTGCCCAGGGCAACATTCTCATTCTTGGTCGGAGTAAGACATATGAGATCTTCGTTCTTATGCTCAAGAACGAGCCTTGCAATAGTCTCCTGCGCTTCCTCTTCACTCTTGCAGCTGATGATCTCGAAATCGTCACCCATGCTCCTAGGTTCATTTCCTTCGAGAATGAGATTTGCATTTGCCGCAATACTGCCGTCATCAGATTGTCTGTGAAGCGCTTCAAGCCTTATCGAAGGGATCGATCTGCAAGACAGAAGATCTCTTAAGATATCGCCGCAGCCGACAGAAGGAAGCTGGTCAGGGTCTCCTACGAGAATGATCGAGGTACCCTTATCAGTCGCATCAAGAAGGTGCCTCATGAGCATCGTGTCCACCATGGACATCTCATCTATGACTATTACCCTGCAGATGATCGGATTGTCTTTTCCATGCGCGAAAAGAAGGCTGTTATACTGGCCCGATCTGTCATCAGGAAGATCCTCATCGTCAGTATTGATGGTTCTTCTGACGCCTAAAAGTCTGTGAATAGTCGAAGCTTCACTTCCGCATGCTTCTGAAAGTTTCTTTGCCGCACGTCCTGTGGGCGCTGCAAATACGCAGCTGATCTTGCTCCGCCTGAAGTATTCACCAAGAACGCCCATGATGGTCGTCTTACCCGTTCCGGGGCCACCGGTGATGACACTGATAGGACTGTACATGCAAAGATACAAAGCGTCCAGCTGAGACTTATCGGGAATGATGCCGAGGTCTGATGCGACCTCCTTCATTATCCTGTCGCTCTCATCTCTCGGCGGAGGAACCGTCTTTGACTTGAGCATCTCATTGATTCGTCTCTCGATCGCAAGCTCTGATGCAAAATAACTCATTGTGGCAAATCTCGCATCCGGATCTTCAACATCACAGACTGCGCACTTGCCGGAATCGTATTTATATACTGCAATCTTTTTGTCTTCTATCGCCATTGCGGCTGCATCCCTGAACACCTCTGTGAACTGCTCCGAGGTGATCTTGGATTCATGGCTGTTAATATATTCCAAGGCTCTTTTTCTTACGTCCTGCGGAACGAGAGCAGTGGATTTTGTTTCCTCATGAAGATACATACAGGACTGGTAGAGAGCGGCTGCTATTCTCTCTTTTGCTACAGGTGATACGCCTTCGCCGAGTGCGATCCTGTCCAGAAGCTCAAAGCCTGCAACGCCGTGTCCCATGAGTGCGAAAGGAGTCTTTCTTATCTCTTCACAGTCAAGCCTGTCGAGGTTCTTGAGCATCTTTATCTGGCCCTGCGAAAAACCCATAAGCTTTGCTTCAAGTCCCTGCTCGAAGAATTCATATTCCTCAACAAGCTGGTCACATATGGCCATTGCCCTTGAGGAAGAAAGCCCGCTTACTTCTGTAGATGCAAGTTTAGGTGTCTCAGTCAGGACCTTCAGAACTTCCTTGCCGAATCTGGAAGCCAGAGCCTCCGCGGTAGTCTTACCCAGACCGCTTATGTTATCTGAAAGAAATGATGCTATGAGCAGCGAGTCGCCTGCTTCTTCATCAACGCTTATCTTCTTGAGCGTTACCTGTGGTCTGTTGTTCCACTCGGTGACTTTGCCGGAAATGATGTAAGATCCGCCCTCGACGATATCGACCTTTGATTTACCTGCTACGGTAAATCTGCCGTCGCAAAGAAACGACACAAAGTTATTTGCCTTTCTCGGACAAAACACCTTTATGCAGGTGACCTTTGCATCTTCTATCTCGCTGCCGATATCTTCAACCGACAAAGACAGTTTGTTGTCTTTGGGATCTTTCTTCATTGACTCGCTTCTTTCGTTTTTTCAAAATGCTAACAATAATCTTTCATCAAAACAATAAGCCCGGCCAAAGTTGAGACTTTAACCGGGCGTTTGAGACTAAATTGTCCTTATATCGGGATATCAGATGCCTGCAAGCTTCTTGATCTCTTCAGCCTTGTCGGTCTTCTCCCAAGGGAGTTCAACATCAGTTCTGCCGAAGTGACCATAGCTTGCGGTCTTCGCATAGATAGGTCTTCTGAGATCGAGATCTCTGATGATGGCTGCAGGTCTTAAATCGAATACCTTGTTTACGATCTCAACGATCTTGGTATCTTCGATCTTACCGGTTCCGAATGTATCAACCATTACGGAAACCGGCTTGGCAACACCGATGGCATAAGCAACCTGGACTTCGCACTCGGAAGCAAGACCTGAAGCTACGATGTTCTTTGCGATGTAACGCATCATGTAGCATGCTGAACGGTCAACCTTCGTCGGATCCTTACCTGAGAAGCATCCGCCGCCGTGACGGGCAAATCCACCGTATGTATCAACGATGATCTTTCTTCCGGTAAGACCGGAGTCACCCTGAGGTCCGCCTACTACGAATCTGCCTGTAGGATTAATGTAGATCTTTGTGTTCTCATCCATGAGATCAGCAGGGATAACAGCCTTGATAACATTCTCTTTGATATATTCTTCAAGGAACTCAAGAGTTACGTCAGCGCTGTGCTGTGTGGAAATAACTACAGCATCGATCCTCTTTACCTTGTCATTCTCATACTCTACTGTAACCTGTGACTTACCGTCAGGTCTTAAGAAATCTGCACCGCTCTTACGTACTTCTGTAAGACGGATAGTAAGCTTATGTGCAAGTGCGATAGGCATAGGCATAAGCTCAGGTGTGTCATCGTTGGCATAACCGAACATCATGCCCTGGTCGCCTGCACCTGTGTCGAGCTCCTTTTCGCCGCCGTGACGTGCCTCGTAAGACTCGTTAACGCCCATAGCGATGTCGGGAGACTGCTCATCGATGGAAGTAAGTACAGCGCATGAATGGCTGTCAAAGCCCATCTCGCTTGAGTTATAGCCGATCTCCTTAACCGTATTCCTTACGATGGAAGGAATATCAACATAAGCCGATGTTGAGATCTCGCCCATGACGAGCACCATACCTGTTGTAGTGCATGTCTCGCATGCAACACGTGCCATAGGATCCTGTTCCAGGATAGCGTCAAGAACGCTGTCTGAGATCTGGTCGCAGATCTTGTCGGGATGTCCCTCAGTAACTGATTCAGAAGTGAACAGCCAGTTTCCTTTTTTATTTCTCATTTTCTTTCCTTTCCGTTCAATGCTTTGGTAAAAGAAAAAACCTTCCCCCGAAAGGAGAAGGCCGACGCAATATATTATCGATCCTCATCTTCCAGGTTTCCCTGCCGGAATTGGCACCGCTGCTTTCCGCGGTTGCCGGACTCTGATAACGGGCCGGTCCCTCGAGTCACTCTTGATAAGCAATGAACTTTAAATTGTAACGAGATGATTTTACTTATCACTACCATCTTTGTCAATCGGAAGTGACGGGATTGTCATTTCATGCTCAAAAAACTTTCCGAAAATGATATCCAACAGGTGATTTGTTAATAATATTAATTAATTTATTACCCTCTCCCAAATGCCGTTTTCGGTCTTTTCCCTTGTCTGTTTTTGTCGGTTTTTGTCGCTTTTATCGGCATGATTATGGCCTTACAATCCGCTTATCGAACAAAGACCAAAGGAGGATAAAAGCCATGGCATTCACTATCAGGATCTATGAGACCAACGAATACATTTACAGTCTTCTCAAAAAGAGACTCGGAAGCTTTTATCCTGATGCATATATCGTAAACCCCTGCCTTGAAAGACAGGATGAAGATGACAGGTTCAGTGACTTCATAAAAGTCATTTACGATCCGGCCTGCATTAACAAAGATGATATCCCCTCTACAGCAGCCTCACCCATTAGGCTAACGGAAGACGGCGGAATAATTGACTGTTCCAGACTCATATCTATGCTTTTGCCCAGAGCAGACGTACCTTCAGTCAACCAACCGCTAACTGGAACACTCACCGCCGTCATTCCGTTTGTATACTCTGACGTAAGGGACAGGTTCATATTTGATCTCGAGTCCGGACTCTCTGAAGCCGACTACAATATAAGGCTCGATTTCACGAGCAGACTCAGAGCATTATGGAGAGGTTCACCGGCATCAAACATGACATCGCTTCTTAAGGACTGCAAGTCCAGAAGATTCATGCCTGAAGACATTCTCAAATACTGTAACATGGATGATTCGGGTTTTCTTACTCCCGGAAGCTGCAAGAACAATGACGATGTATACGATCTCGGCATAGAGCGTTCCACTGCACTCATGAACCATGCATCTGACCTTGCCCATTCCAGGCAGATATTCGTAAACGTTCTTGCAGTCGTTGAAGGATTCAGGACTGCTGATCTGCCCGGACTTCTTGCCGGATGCGACAAGGTATTCATCCTTCTCCCTGCAAAAAATGCAAGCGAGGATATTGGTGCGCGAGACCTTATAACCATGCTTACAAAAGTTCTCGGTAAGGAAAGGGTATCCGTACGTTATGCGGAAGATTTTGCACCAAGGAGTGAATTTGATGACATCCTCTCTCAAAGGAGTCTGGCAGTATGAATCATGTCAAAACGAATCAGGACGACATCAAAGAACAGATTACTTATTGCGTATTGAATGCAATATCCGGAGAGACTGATCCTTCCGATGAAAAACTCAGGGAGATCATATCCGATGTAATCTCCGAGAACACATCCTACAAGATGAATCTCGACCAGAAACGGGAGATGGCCCAATCAGTATTCAACTCATTAAGACGCCTGGACGTGATCGAACCTTTGATGGAAGATCCTTCTATCACGGAAATAATGGTAAACGGACCTTACAAGATATTTTTTGAAAGAGGCGGAAAGCTTTATAGATCAGATCTGGCTTTCAGAGATGAAGAATCCTTGAGGACATGTATCTCCTGTTTCTTCGCAAACCAGAACAGGCCTCTTAACGAAGCCAATCCGATAGCCGATTTAAGACTTCCGGACGGCTCAAGAGCTAACGCGGTCCTCCCTCCAATATCAAGAGAGACGACGGTAACGATAAGAAAGTTTACCGGCATCACTCACGACATTGTCTCTCTTATAAGACAGGAGTTCATAAGTGAGGAAGCAGCCAGGTTTCTGGCTGAATGTGTAAGGAACAAAAGGACCATATTCATATGCGGAGGAACCGGCTCGGGAAAGACCACATTTTTAAATAGTCTCAGCAACTTCATACCTAAAGACGAACGCATCGTAACAATAGAAGATTCAGCAGAATTGAACCTTCAGGGAATAGATAATCTCGTGCGGATGGAAGCAAGACTTCCGGGTCCTGACGGTACCGGAGAGATCAATATAGGAATGATGATCAGGGCATCACTCAGGATGCGTCCCGACAGGATCATTGTCGGCGAAGTCAGAGGCAAGGAAAGCGCAGACCTTCTATCCTGCCTTACGAGCGGTCACCCGGGCTCCATGAGTACGGGACACAGCAATTCATGTCTTGAGATGATGGAAAGGCTTACCGCAATGATTCTTTCAGGCTCAAGTCTTCCCTACGATGCGATCCTGTCCCAGGTATCAATGGGAATAAACATCGTGCTTCACATAATGAGAAGCCGTGAAGGCAAAAGATACATAGATGAGATCTGTGAGGTCATGCCCCCTAAAGATCATGAATACAGACTCAAAACACTATACAGAAATAAAGGAGGTAACGGTCTTGAACGTATCGCAGGCATTGAAGACATCAAAAGCGCAATGGCGTACAGAGCATAAGAAGATCCATTCCTTCCCTGTATTTCTCGCGAAGACAGTATGGGTTTACCCGGTCTTTGTGGCAGTCGTTTATTTCGCATCAGGATTATTCATCAAATCCGAATTCATAAGGCTGTTCCTTGCGATCCTGCTAAGCATACTCCCATGGAAAGAAGCCATGAAAAAGATCTACTCGAATAACTACAGACACATGAGGACTCAGCTTCTCGTGCTTTTGCAGGTCCTGTGCACAAGCGTTTCGAGCGGATACTCAATCGAGAAATCACTTCTTCTGATAAGACCGGTTATAGAGAAAACATTCGGCAAACGCTCAATGCTCTTAAAGCCGCTCATTAATCTCGAGAACAATCTCAAGCTTCACGTAAGTCTTGAAGATTCTCTTAACACGTTTGCACAGCAGATCGGATTTCCTGAGACGATACCGGTATTTCACGCATTGGCGATATCCGGTGAGATCGGCAACAACAGTTTGTCGATTTTAAGAAGCTCATGTCAGATGCTCTCAGAACTCAATGCGGTTCAGGGAGAGATCGCAGCTTCAAATGCAGGAAAGAATGCAGAAGCAGCAATACTCTGTGCGATGCCTTTTGGAGTAACTTTTGCTCTCAACTACATGAGCAGAGAATACCTTGATATGGCAAGGAACACCAAGACAGGTTCATTCCTTCTTGCTGCGGCTTTCGGCATATGTACCATAGCGTGCGCAATGCTTCTCAAATTCATGTCTCACGAACAAGGCAGAAAAGCATATAAATCAGAACATGCCGTCAGCATAAACCAAGGCGGTAAGATACCGTCCACTCCCCTTACCACACTTGCCAAAAAGATCTTTCCGGCAAGTTTCATCACTGCAAGACACGAACTGTTTAATGAACTGTCGGTAAACCCTGAATACACTTACGAACAATATCTGAAAAAACAGCTGTTAACGGGTACTGCCGCCTTTGTGATATCCACGGCAATACTCATCACTCTTGATAAGAATCCTCTCTTTTCGCTCGTGTTTACGGCCGCGATAATCGTACTTGGCGGATGTGAGATCAGAACTGATGTCGAACGCAAAAGAGAGGATCTCATGAGTGACATTCCGTTATTCCTGTGTCTCATATCGACACTTCTGGAATCCGGAATGCAGCTTCCTAAAGCCATCTCGATCTGCTCAAAAGCATTCGAAGAAAACAAGAGCCTTTCACTTGAGATCAAGAACTTAAGAGCAATGATATTAAGCGGCATTCCCGCTTCGGATGCCGTCGAGAAATTCTCGTTAAGGATACAGATACCCGAAGCCCAGGCCGCACTTCTTCTGATCGCACGATACGGAAGACTAGGTTCTGCAGAAGTCTTAAACATGCTGAATCTTCAGTCACAAGCATGCTGGAACCTGTGCAGAAACGCTTCAAGAAAAAGGCAGGAACGAGAAGCGTTGGGAATGATAATCCCAATGACTTTAGACTTCATAAGCGTCCTTATGGTCGCTATGACGCCCGCAATTATCTCTCTCGGCATATAAAGGAGGAAAACGACAATGAGGAAAACAGCTAAACGGAACAAAAAAGGCATGGGAACCGTTGAGATAGTCATCATCATCGCGGTCCTCGTTGCACTTGCGCTACTTTTCAGGGCAGGACTTTCCGAGTACGGAGAAAAGGTTATGGATTTCTGTTTTGACGATTCAAAGATATCAGACGCATTCTGACATATCACTTAGCAGTATCAGTTTTTGAGTTAATAAAGGAACAATGAAATGCAGATAAAGAAGGGACCCTACGGATATTACGCTCTCGAGAAGTTTGACGATCCGGAATCATTATGCACTTACGCCGAGGAGGTAATTGCCGGAAACAGTTCAGACTTCTACCTTAAGCCAAGTACTGAATATTTAGGCAGAGGAATAATGTGCAGTTTTGAGTTTTCAGGATTCATGCAGATAACTGACCCGGAATTTTCCGTGTTTTCGCCGGGCAGAAGAAATACACCAACCAAGAAAGAATTAAAGAACCTCAGCCTGAGGCGTAAATCTGCCGGGGACCTTTTTTATACCTTCGTAAAGCTTTTAGATAACCTCGTCTCCCCTTCCTGCATCGTGCTCGATCCGGACATGATATTCACCGATCCGGAAGGCATCACTATTAAGCTATGCTGTCTTCCACAAAAGATCACACCTGACAGACTCTGCTTATCTTCAATTGATACGCTTAAACTTGAAAAACTCCTTAACTGCGATTTCTTCAAAAACGTCATCTCTGACGATGAGAAAAATGCGTTAGTTTACAGCGTAAGGGAAAACAACGAGGATATGTTTCTTAAGATAGCAGGAATAATCAGAGGAACTGATGAAGATGCTAATCCCTTTATAAAGTCTCAGAATACCGGGGAGAAAAGGAAAGCAATCGATCTGCCACACAGAATTAATTCACTTTCAAAAACAGAAAAAGACCTTATTATCGCCTGTTTATCGGCAGTTTTGGCATTGCTGCTTTTGCTTAATAAAATGGCACTTCCCTGCTTTCTGTTCTTCTTCCTTTCTGCGGTAATATTGTCCGTATCGATACTGAATCAGAAAAAGCGCGAAGAATTCATAAGAAAAGAAGAATCACAGGAGAAATCAAAACAGAGAAGTTCAATCCTCTTTTCAGATGATCCTGTTCCTGAATATGATTCAGCCCAGACACATGAAGACACTAATGATGAACCTGTAAGACAATATAAACCACTGACATCAGGAATGCTTACGCTTATTTCTGACAGCAAAGGAGTCAGATCAAAATATTCAATTTATCTGGATGAGACATGCATCGGATCAGATTGTTTCTTATCCGACATAGTAATCGACGATCCGGAGATAGCTCCTCTTCATGCAGTCATAAAACAAAAAGAAGGATCATTCTATTTAGAGCCTTCCAAGGGCACAGGCAAAACATATATTGAAGACTCTCCGGTTGATAACGGAAAAACCTATGAGATCAAATCAGGACAAAAGATAACATTTGGAGAACTTGAATTCAGATTCAGCTGCTAATAAACCCAGAGCCTTTTTCTTTTGGCTCGGTTTCCTTGCAATTACTGAAGTCTCGGAATCTTTCCGTCAGGGAAATCGCTCTTTTTATAGTCGGCAAGTCTTTCTCTCTGCTGGTCAGTACCGTAACGCTCGATAAAACGCATTCTTGCAAGAGCACGCTTTCCTTTTGCAACACTGTCTTCAGAAAATACCGGTCTGCCGTTCTTGTCCTGATGAGTCTTTATCTCTTCGATCGCAGCTTTGTAAGCGTTGATTATTCTTCTGAGCCTAATGTCTTCAGGCCACTCGGCAGAATTACAGACAATGAGTGCGAGCATACCGTTGATCTCACAGTAACCTTCAGAGAGCATGCAGTATCTTGTCTTGCCGTTAGTCGTAAGTGCACATGCACCGGGTTCTAATGCAGCTACAAAAGGAGAATGTCCGGCCATAAAGCCGAACTCACCGTCACTTGTGGGAATTCTGACACTGTCAACCTGACCCTCGAAGAAATCCTCGTAGGGAGTAACGATAAGCAGGTTGATCTTATGTGAAGAATGTTCAGCCATAACAGTGATTAAGGAGTTGTCTCTTTATAAGCCTGGATTATGTCGTCAAGACCGCCCTTCATGAAGAAGCACTGTTCAGGGATGTGATCCAATGAACCGGAGATAAGTTCGCCGAATGCCTTTACGGTCTCTTCGACAGGAACATATCTCGGTGCGAAACCTGTGGAATCAGCAGTCACGAAGAAAGGCTGTGACAGATATCTCTGTACCTTACGTGCACGGGATACCATGAGCCTGTCTTTTTCGGAAAGCTCTTCCATACCGAGAATGGCGATGATGTCCTGGAGTTCCTTATAACGCTGGAGCATCTCCTGAACCTTACGGGCTACGTGGTAATGCTCTGCACCTACTACATCTTCCGTAAGAACTCTTGAAGAAGATTCAAGAGGGTCTACAGCAGGATATATACCTAGCTCAACGACTGCACGTGAAAGAACGATATTTGCATCAAGGTGTGCAAAAGTCGTTGCAGGTGCAGGGTCAGTAATATCGTCCGCAGGAACGTAAACGGCCTGGATCGAAGTGATTGAACCGTTACGTGTTGAGGTGATTCTTTCCTGAAGTTCACCTACCTCGCCTGTAAGAGTCGGCTGGTAACCAACGGCTGAAGGGATACGGCCTAAAAGAGCCGATACCTCAGAACCTGCCTGGACGAATCTGTAGATGTTATCGATGAAAAGGAGCACGTCTCTGTGCTTTTCGTCTCTTAAATACTCAGCCATTGTAAGACCTGTAAGAGGTGCTCTCATTCTTGCACCTGAAGTCTCATTCATCTGACCGAATACCATGATCGTCTTATCAAGAACGCCGGAAGCCTTCATCTCGTTCCAGAGGTCATTACCTTCACGTGAACGCTCTCCGACACCGGTAAATACGGAATATCCGCCGTGCTCACTCGCAATATTACGGATAAGTTCAAGGATGAGGACCGTCTTACCTACACCGGCGCCTCCGAACAGACCGATCTTACCGCCTCTTGAGAAAGGTACGAGCAGGTCGATTACCTTGATGCCCGTCTCGAGCATCGTCTCTGCAGGATACTGCTCCGTAAAAGAAGGAGCACGTCTGTGGATAGGCCAGTAAGCATCGCTGTTTACTTCACCCTTATTGTCGATGGGATGTCCGATGGCATCGAACAGACGGCCGGTGATGTTTTCGCCTACGGGGACCTTGATAGAAGATCCGAGAGACTCACATACGAGACCTCTTGTAAGACCTTCCGTAGCATTGAAGGAAACGCATCTTACGACACCGTTACCTCTCTGCTGAAGGACTTCAACATATACATCATCATCACTCTTTACAACATCCTGTTCGGTAAGAACAGCATCATCGGAAGCAACTGAAGGAGCTTTTCTCAAGATCCTGACAGCCTCATTGATCTTTGGAATCTCATTCTTTCCGAATTCGCAGTCGATTACAGGTCCGATTATCTGTATTACTTTGCCGTATGCCATATCTTTATCCTCACATCTTCTCTGCCTGCTGGGCACCGTTGACGATCTCCGTCAATTCCGTCGTGATCTTTGCCTGACGCGCACGGTTGCTCATAAGCTCGAGCTTTTTCATCATTTCTTCAGCGTTGTCTGTCGCATTCTCCATCGCGGTAAGTCTTGCAGTCTGTTCACTCGCATAAGCATCAACCATTGCGCCGTATACCATTGCATTCGTATAAGAATCGATAAGGTAGTTGAAAACCGCATCAGAGTTAGGGAAATACTCAAGAGCATCTCCCTTTTGGACTGCCATACCGGCATCATCAAGATCTTTAGGAAGGAGTCTTGAAATCGACTTGGTATCAACAGGTAAAAGCCTTAAAGCAACGGGTTCCATCTTTACGGGAGAATCCATGCGTGTATACAGAAGATAAACAAGATCGTAGTCGTCTTTCAGGAAGCGGTTTCTCATGATGGCGCTAACCTGTCTTGCATCAACATAAGTAGGTTCAGCGATCGGGAACGAGAAATCAGCATTGACTTTATAGCCGAATCTTGCAAGCTTCTCTCTTGCCAAACGCCCGAAAACATTTAGTTCATAAGTCGTGGAGATATTCTTCTGGGAATTCTCCATTACCTTCTGTCTTATGTGATCTTCGGTAATCTTTACCATATTGTTATTGTAAGCACCTGCAAGCCCCTGGTCTCCGGAAAGAACGTAGTAACCTATCTTCCAGGTATCACCTTCCTGCTTCTGTTCAAGAACGAAGAAAGGATTATCAAGGTGCTCGTTGTTACGGATCATTTCCTGCATACTCTCAACACAGAAAAGGAAGAACGGATACATGGAATCATGCAAAAGCTGCGAGCGGCGCATTTTCGCGCTCGATACAAGCTGCATGGCATTAGTCATCTGACTAATGTCATTGACACTCTTCATTCTCTTCTTGATGGCAGAAAAGCTTTCCATAAGATCAGTAGTCCTCGACGTACTCCTCGTGCTCGGCTAGGAATGTTTCCTTAAATTCCTCATATGCCGAATCGATCTCGGACTTTATCTCGTCAGTAAATACCTTGCCGTCCGTTATCTCTTCGAAGATATTCGGATGACGGAGTCTTATGTCTGCGAAAAGTGCTGTATAAAACTCTGTAATGTCTTCAGTTGCAAGGAAGTTGAACTTGTCCGAAGTAGCACAATACAGAAGGATTACTTCTGCTGCCATCGTAAGAGGAGAGAATCTCTCCTGCTTCAATACTTCGTTAAGAACGACACCTCTCTTGATCTGAAGCTGGGTATTCTCGTCGAGGTCGGAACCAAACTGTGAGAAGGAAGCCATTTCACGGGCCTGAGCCAATGAGATTCTCAAAGGTCCGGCAACTTTCTTGACTGCCTTTGTCTGCGCCGCACCGCCTACACGGGATACGGAAAGACCTACGTTTACGGCAGGTCTCTGGCCCGAGAAGAACAACTCCGGTGACAGATAGATCTGACCATCTGTAATCGAGATAACGTTCGTCGGAATATATGCGGAGATATCGTTACCCTGTGTCTCAACGATAGGGAGCGCAGTAATGGAACCTCCACCGAGCTCATCCGAGAGCTTAGCGGCTCTCTCAAGAAGTCTTGAATGCAGATAGAAGACATCGCCCGGATAAGCTTCTCTTCCCGGAGGTCTTCTGAGGAGCAATGAGATAGCTCTGTATGCCTGTGCGTGCTTTGAAAGGTCATCGTAAACGATGAGCACATCCTTGTGATAGTCGTACATGAACTTCTCGGCAATCGCACATGCTGAGAAAGGTGCGATATACTGCATTGCTGCTGAATCTGAAGCTGAAGCAGCAACTATAACCGTATAGTCCAGAGCTCCGCGCTTTTCGAGAAGTCCTGCAGTTGCAACGATATTTGCCATCTTCTGTCCGATCGAGACATAAACGCAGATGACATTTTCATTTTTCTGGTTAATGATCGTATCAAGTGCGATGGATGTCTTACCGGTCTGACGGTCACCGATGATGAGCTCTCTCTGTCCTCTTCCGATAGGAGTAAGAGCATCGATAGCTGTAATTCCCGTGAACAGAGGGGTGTCAACGGGTGCTCTGTCGATGATCGAAGGCGCAGGTGATTCAACCGGGCGCTCTTCTGTATATCTGATGACACCCTTGCCGTCGATAGGATGGCCCAAGGCATCTACAACTCTTCCCAAAAGACCCATACCTACAGGTACGGAACAAGTCGTCATGGTACGCTTGCAGGTCATGCTCTCAACTACGGTGTCTTCGCCTGTAAGGAGAACGACGCCGACCTTGGTTTTCTCAAGGTTCATGGCAATGCCTGTAGCACCGGATGCGAAATAGATAAGCTCGTTGAGCATGCAGTTGCGAAGGCCGGTAACGGAAGCAACACCATCTGAGATGGCTGCTACACGGCCGATCTCATCCTTGTGCTCACGTGAAACAAACGCATTCTCTACTCGCTTATCGAGCTCTTCATCAGTAAGCTCCAAAATCTCGATATTATCAATACTTAAAAGACTGGATTCAGGGAATTGGTCAAGAGCTGTCTCCAAATCCTTTTTAACTTTAGTTGCAGGGAATTCTTCCGTAAGAGCTTTTCTCTGTGCGGCAATTCCGTCAGCATAACCATCGATTGAACGCGTACGCTTAATAAAGGAACCGATCCTGGCAAGCTGTCCCTTTACGGAATAGTCGTAACGGCTACCCTGAAAATAGATAATAAAACCGCCGATGAGATCCTCACGCAACTCAATGGAGAGACGATAATCTTCGATCTCATTTACTTCGGCAAACTTGGCGGCAACCCTGGTAAGTTTTTCCTCAGGAATGTCACCTGCTGTCTCTATACGGAGAGACGGACCTCTAGATTTGGCCTTGCCGGCAGCCTTAATCTCATTATTGTCTGACGGGTTATTACTCACTCTTAGCTACCTCTTGGCTGAGGATCTCTTCTGTGTGCTTTGCAGCGGACTTATTGAGTTCATCCTTGGATACGGCATCACCTATTATGTGGCCTGCGATCTGAACTGAGAGATCAGCGATATCGTCTTTCATAGACTCAAAGGCATTACGCTTCATCCTTGCTGCATCTTCTTCGGCTCTGACAATAATCTGCTGAGCCTCTTCATTCGCCTGTTCGATAACGGCTTTGCTCTGTTTTTCGGCATTGGCCTTGGCCTCTTCCATGATCGCAGAGCCTTTTCGCTTTGCGTCATCGATAGTCTCTTTGGAAGAATCAACGATTGCCTGTGCTTCTTCCCTGGCCTTTTTAGCCTCTTCGAGCTCGGCGTCAAGCGCTTCCTGACGTGAATGTATAAGTTTAAGGATCTTCTTATATGCGAACAGCCTGAAAACCACGAATACCAATAAGATATTGAATATCGTGATAACGGCAGTTACAGCGTATCCTGCAAACTGATCGGGCGAAAAGAGATTGGACTCTCCTGCCTCAAATAACAGCTCCGGTAAATATGACATACTGTTTAGCTCCATTAACTCTCGGAAATATTCCTGATCAGCCTACTGTAAAGATCAAAAGGAATGCGACAACGAGCGCATAGATTCCGATTGACTCCATGAATACGATAGCGATAAGGAGCAGTGTCTGAAGCTTTGAGATGATCTCAGGCTGTCTTGCGCCTGCTTCAAGAGCTGAACTTGTCGCCTTACCCATGGCTGCAGTAGATCCGATAGCACCACAAGAGATGGCGATCGCTGCTGAGATTGCTGCGATACCCTTTGTCTCAAGTGCAGCTATGATAGGTAATGCTGCGAGAAGAATGTTAGTCATATATTTGGCCTCCTAAATTATTATCTGTTTGAATTCCGTATTAAGCTGCTACAGCTTCAGATTTCTTGCTCTTCTTGGCTTTCTTCTTTTTCTGATGTTCTTCAGGGTGTTCTATGTACTCGTTGTAAGTTTCAAGGTTCTCACCGATGTAAGACATTGTCAGGTAAGCAAATACTACAGCCTGGATAACTCCGTCGATGATGTCGAACCAGAGACCTACAATACCAGGTACGATCACCGGTAGGGAGATAGATAAAAACTCCATGAATACGAATGCCGCGAAAACGTTACCGAAAAGCCTCAATGCAAGAGACAAAGGCTTGATAACATAGTCCAAAAGCCTGAACGGGAGCATGATAGCTACAGGCTGTGTAAGTGAGATCCAGAATCCCTTAATGCCGATAAACTTGAACGTCATGACGATTACATAAATGATCGCAACAATAGCGCATCCTACAGGGAATGCGATGTTCTTTGCCGGAGGCGGGAGATGGAAATATGAGATTGAGTTACATGCGACGAGCACAAGACCAAAGGTCATGACCATCGGAGCAACTTCTTCAGCCTGCTTACGGTTCATTCCGAAGCTCATTGCAGTGTTGATAACAAGATCTGTCAAAGAAATAAGTATCGTCTGACCCTTTGTGAGCTTATGGTCCTTTGATGGTTTACCCAGTAAAACAGCGACAATGATCAACATAATAACTACAGCGATCCAGGTTACTATGATGGCATCAGTAATGATGAGTGTATTATCGCCGGCAGCAAAGCTCATCTGCACCTGCATAATGGCTTTGCTAATCTCTTCTCCAATATCCTTATGGCCAAACAGTCTTTCAGTAAGCTGTTCTACAAAAGCAGCCCAGAATTCTGAAAACCATGTGCCTGCCAGAAGAAATGATACTATGGTCATCTTTTCCCTCCAGCTCCCTTCTTATCGATAAAGCCTATTTTAACCCTAAATGCTCACATTGTCATCTGATTATAATATATATGCGAAGAACCCATTATTTTAAATGGTTTATTTAATTTCATCATACTGAAAGCGTGAAAGATGCTCAAACGGAAGGATCTGCCTTCCTCTGAATAGTCCGCAGCCGTCGTTTATAAGCTGATTGTTATAAGCCTTAAACATATTCACATTAACTTTCGAGAGATCCAATTCCTGCAGTTTTATAAGGCGTTCGTAGGCTTCATCGAAGATCCTGCACTCACCCGGAAGGATAATATCCCTTTTGCTGCGGTTTTCCTCCTGGCTTTTTTCATATCCGAAATGGTTAGCTTCTCCTATCTCGGCAAAATCATCCATTTCCTTGGTCCTTAGCTGCAACTCCGTATAACATCTCGCCTGATTATCGTAAAGAGTGATATGCATCGATCTGTACCCTGAAGGACGCGGATTCTGGACATAATCCCTGTAATATAGCCTGACATTCTCATCAAGTTCCGAGACGCCTCCCTCATCCTGATATCCGGACAATTCAGGTGTAAATCCTCTCTCTTCAAGGAATTCCGGGAGCACATTGGCAATGTCATAAAGAAAATCTATCTCCTGGGTCTCAATATCATCAACGCCGGAAACATGACAGACAGGAAGAGATATCACTATCCTGTAAGCAATGAGATCCCTGAAACAGTTCAGATTAGTCTTGATCTGGGCTTCACTTGGGTAACTGCCGTTTTCTTTGTAGTAATTGTAAATGTATTCCAGAATATAGCCGTTAAACTTCTCTTCTGCCCTGATCAGTGACTTGATACGCCCCTTAAATGTAAATGCAAGGAACGGATACTTCCGGGTCATATAGTGATAGAAGTCTTTGATACGGTTGGACTGTGACGTAAGAAAGTCCGTGTGTTCAAGAAGTTCAATGATCTGCACCAGGAAATTACTGTGTGCGAGATCGATCGAATTGTGCGTTCCGATAGCCTCATTTCTCAGGTCAGATGAATACTTGAGCAGTATCTTCAGCACTGTATCTCCGGAGTATAAGTAATCATTTAACGAAATCATGTTTTTAATCCTTCCTTTTAACAATCCCCGGGACCAAAACAGTTCCGGGGATCGCCTTGTTGGGTGGAATATGAGAATACAACTGATTGTTTACTCTACATCCTGTAATGCTGCGTAGTTCTCTTCACCTGTACGGATCTTAACGACCTTGCCTACGTTGTATACGAAGATCTTACCGTCACCGATATGTCCTGTGTAAAGAACTTCCTTAGCCTTTTCAATAACCTTTTCTACAGGGATCTTGGATACGACAACTTCAACCTTGATCTTAGGAAGGAGCGTAGCGTCAACCTCGACGCCTCTGTACTTCTCGCCCGCACCCTTCTGGATGCCGCAGCCCATAACCTGGGTAACTGTCATACCGGTTACACCGAGATCGTTCATTGCCTTTCTGAGCTTGTCATAACGTGAAAGCTTGGCGATGATGACAACCTTATGCATACCTGTATCGAGTTCGGGAGCAACTGCTACCTTGACAGCAGCATTCCTCTGGGCTTCAGAAGCCTCGGCATATTCTGCTGTACCAAGATCTGTGTTCTCGTTTTCTTCCATCATAGAACTTGAAACGTCCATGAGTGAGAAACCGGAGTAAGCACTTGCGAGACCGTGCTCTGTAACGTCAAGACCTGTGAGCTCTTCTTCTTCAGAAGCTCTGAGACCGAAGATAGCCTTGATGATAAGGAATGTAACTGTGATAGTAACTGCAGTCCAGGCTGCTGTAGCGCCCATACCTAAGAGCTGGATTCCGAGGAGCTTAACACCGCCGCCATAGAACAGACCTGTCATTGTATTACCTGCTGCGTCAGCGATAGAGTATGCAGGAGCTGTATCTGTTGCGAAAAGACCGACTGCGATCGTACCCCAGATACCGTTCATCATATGAACTGCAACTGCACCGACAGGGTCGTCAACTCTCAATACGTTATCAAGGAACCATACACCGAATACTACGAGTACGCCTGAGACAGCACCGATGATCGTTGCGCCGAGAGCGTCTGTTACGTCGCAGGGAGCCGTGATTGCAACAAGTCCTGCAAGAGAAGCGTTAAGGCACATTGAAACATCAGGCTTACCATACTTGATCCATGTAAAGATCATGCAGACAACTGTAGCAACAGCGGGAGCGATTGTCGTTGTTACGAATACAGAACCGAGCTGAGCCATATCTGTGCAGGCAGCACCGTTGAATCCGTACCAGCCGAGCCAGAGGATGAATACACCCAAAGCACCCATGGGGATGTTGTGACCGGGGAATGCATTAACTTTTGTTATCTTACCCTTCTTATCCTTTACGAACTTACCGATACGGGGTCCGAGGATTGCGGCACCGATAAGAGCTGAGATACCGCCTACCATATGGATGCAGTTAGAACCTGCGAAATCGTGGAATCCCATTGTTGCAAGCCAGCCGCCGCCCCATGTCCAGTGAGCTTCGATAGGATAAATGACTGCTGAAATAACTGCTGAATATACGCAGTAAGATAAAAATCTTGTTCTCTCTGCCATAGCACCTGAAACGATAGTAGCTGTTGTGGCACAGAATACGAGATTGAATACGAAGTTAGACCAATCGAAAGACGCGTAATTTGTGAAGATGTCGATGTTCGGCTTGCCCATGAAACCCATAAGCATATCTTCACCGAGGAATAAACCGAAACCGATTGCAATAAATACTACGGTACCGATACAGAAATCCATGAGGTTCTTCATGATGATGTTTCCTGCGTTCTTAGCTCTTGCAAAGCCGCACTCAACCATCGCGAAACCTGCCTGCATCCAGAAAACCAATGCCGCGCCGATCAGAAACCAGACGCCGAAGACTTTTTCGTCTATTAAACTGTTAATTAAACTAGTGTCCATATCTTTTCTCCTTCATTAAGTTTTGGTTTGTTTCTGCTAATGCCTCTAACTGAAGCTTTGTTGCAGATACCCGACCGGTAGCACTCTTTCTTGTCGTTGCATTTTCGTTCCCCCCTTAATAATTCTTGTAAATCATAGTTATTCTCAAAAGGTATTGGTATTATGTTTCAATGCTTTTTGAATATCGTTCTTGATTTCAAGTCAGATTGTATCTCTAAGAGCTTAACAAATAAAATACGAATAGTTTGAGGATAACGATACGTTTTATGCATGATTATTTTCGAACCTGCCCAAGTACACAAGCACACACCAAATGCCTTATTTCATTGCGCTTCATGCAGCAAAAAGGCTCCGGACAAACCGGAGCCTTCAACAAAAATCAAAAAGAAACAGTAACGAAATATTACTTAAAGTGACGCTCTTCAATCTCCTTGATACCGTCTACACGAACGGCATGTCTTCCGCCTGCAAACTCTTCTTCGAAAAATGCATCTACCATTCCGAGCACTACGCCAAGACCGACGACTCTCTCGCCGAAGGCAAGAATGTTGGCATCGTTATGCTGTCTGCACATCTTAGCCATGAATTCATTGTTGCAAAGAGCACATCTGATTCCCTTGTACTTATTGCAGACAAGAGAAATGCCGATACCGGTACCGCAGATAGCAATTCCCCTGTCGGCTCTGCCGCTGGTTACGTCTTCAGCGACCTTTACGCCTGCATCAACATATGAATAGGAATCAGTTCCGTTGGGAGCGCCGCCTTCAAGAACTTCAAAGCCCTTCTCCTGAAGATGCTTGATAACCTTCTGTCTTAATTCATAACCTGCGTGATCTGATGCTATGGATACGATCATGATATGTGCCTCTTTTCTTAATTAATTATCGTGATGAATATGCTTGAACTTCTTCGTACCGTCGCAGTAAGGACCTACGATATCGCCGTTACCTACAAGTCTGTACTTATAAGATACGAGACCCTCAAGTCCGACAGGACCTCTTGCATGGATCTTGGATGTTGCTATACCTACTTCGGCGCCAAAGCCGTAACGGAAACCGTCAGCAAATCTTGTAGAGCAGTTAACGAGAACACTTCCGGAATCGACCATGGTCATGAAACGCTCAGCAGTCTCTTTGTTCTCAGTAATTATCGCATCAGTATGGCCTGAACCGTAGTGATTGATATGTGATATAGCCTCATCTACATCCTTTACGACCTTTACGGAACACTTCATGGCAAGATACTCGTGATGCCACTCTTCTGCCTTTGATACTCCGAAAGTATCAGCAACATAATCATCGCCGAAGATCTCAACGCCTGCATCCTGAAGAGCCTTAACAAGCCCGGGAAGAACTGTTTCTTTTAATTCTTCATTTACGAGGAATGTTTCAGTTGCATTGCAGACAGATACATACTGTGTCTTCGCGTCTATAGCGACCTTAATTGCAGTTGAAGGATCGGCATCCACATCAATGTATGTGTGGCAGACACCGTCAGCGTGTCCCAAAACAGCAATATTGGTATTCTGCATGATGTACTGGACAAAGGAATTGGATCCTCTCGGAATGATAAGATCGATATATTCATCGAGCTTGAGCATGTCTGCAATCTCAGAACGGGTAGTAAGAAGATTCAGCCATCCTTCAGGAAGTCCTGCATCGATACCAGCCTTGCTGATAACAGAAGCAAGAGCCTTATTCGTGTTTATAGCTTCAGATCCGCCCTTAAGGAATACGGCATTGCCGCTCTTGATACAAAGAGATGCTATCTGGACCAACGCGTCAGGTCTGCTCTCGAAAATAACTCCAATCACACCGATAGGACATGTAACGCGTGTAAGCTCAAGACCATCATCAAGAGTTGTTCTCAAGGTGATCCTGCCAACAGGATCGTTAAGACCTATAAGGCTCTCAATGCCTGAAACAACATCAGTAAGCTTGTCATCGTTAAACTTAAGTCTCTTTATAAGTGGTGTCTCAAGATTATTCTTTTCAGCTTCTTCAAGATCAGTCTTGTTTGCAGCAAAGATGTCTTCCTTTGCAGACTTAAGATAAGAAGCAACATTGGCAAGTGCCTGATTCTTTACGTCGCTGCTCAAAGACGCCATTACATAAGACGCTTCTCTTGCACACTTAGCTATATCATGGAGTTCAGACATATGAGCATCCCCTAACTTATTTATAGAAAAAGATTATAGCAAATTTTATGCACCTGGCGAACACAAAAACGTAAAGCGGGACATCAAAAAAGATATACAAAAATTGCTAATTTCATTTCTTAATCAAAAAGCCTTGTCAAGTAGCAATTTTGATTTTTAGGTGTATTTCTCTCGTGGACACCCATTTTCGAACAAAGGTTCCAGAAATCTCAAAATCCCTTTATTCATTGACTTTCAGTCTTTTGCTACCACGCTGTAATTGTTTTGTCAACAAATGGTAACAATTCGCTAAACACAATGAACATCAGGGGTTTCGGCACTTTTGAATTTGAATTGTTTGTTTTTATAGTTATCAACAAAGTTATGCACATTATGAACATTTTTGTAGATGGCCGGAATGCATTTTAAACACCCCTAAAACAGTTTTGATATTCAAATTATTGCTATCTTTATATAAGTAATATGACCTCAATTTTGGTATACTCATCCCTATGAAAATAATAATAACTACATTATTCGGACTTGAATCCCCAACCAAGGAAGACCTTCTCGCCAGGGGCTACGACAAAGAAAGGATCACTGTCAACGACGGCGTTGTTACCCTCGAAGGTGATTTCTTTGACGTTGCACGCGCAAACATGTGGGTCAAGCATGCTGAGCGCATTTTCTTTGAAGCCGGCGAGTTCGATTGCGGCAGTTCTGACGATGCCGATACGAACTTTAACTCCTTTTTCGAAGGCTGCCGTGCGATCAAGTGGTCAGAATTCATTCCTGCCAATTGGGCTTTTGTAGTTAACGGCTTTTCAAGAAAATCAAAACTGTACGGTATTCCTGCCCTTCAGAAACTCGCTAAGAAGGCTATCGCCGAGAGTCTTGCCATATCAAGAGGCTTATCTGCCGATACCAAGATCAGCGAAAACGAGGAAATGGGTACCGTTAAGATCCAGTTCGGCATCGTAAATGATACATGCCGCTTCATGGTCGATACATCTGGCGCGGGACTTCATAAGCGCGGCTACAGGCCCCTCACACATGAAGCCCCTATAAGAGAGACACTCGCTTCAGGAATGCTCACATACGCCAAATACCGCCCTTACGGCAACGAAGCCCTTGTAGACCCGTTCTGCGGTTCAGGAACGATCGTTATAGAAGCAGCAAGAACAGCATGCGGCATCGCTCCCGGCAGAGATCGTCACTTCGCTTACGAGGATCTTCCCTACATCGGAAAGGCTCCTTACCAGAGAGCGCTCCAGGAAGCACTGGACAACGAGGATACCGAACCCATGGACGATTGTTACTTCTTCGGCTCCGATATAGATCCCAAGGCAGTCGAATCTGCAAAGCGCAACGCTGAAGCAGCAGGCGTCGGCCAGCTTACGAGATTCAGGATCTGCGAAGCTGCCAAGATGTCTCCTGAATACTTAGAGAAGCTTACTTCCCTTCCCAGACAGCTCGTCATAACGAATCCGCCCTACGGCGGCCGTCTCATGACGCCTGAGGAAGCGGACAAGATCTACAGACTCATCGGCCACACATACCTTACAAGAGACGGCTTCTGCAAAAAGGGCCTGAGACTTTCCGTAATCACTCCCGAGAACGCTTTCGAAGATGCTACGGGATATAAGCCGAACAAGCGCGTAAAGCTCTATAACGGCAATATCGTGTGCACATTAAGCAATTACTTCAAACTGGGCGGCAAGAACAATGGTAAGCATTAAGATACCCTTTTTGGATCTTGCCAAGGTCGCTGATTCAGGCCAGGCTTTCAGGATCAAGGTCATAGACGATTCCCATATCGAGCTCGTAGCTTATGGCAGATATCTTCAGGTGGCAAAGACCGGCAAAGACACTTTTGCCCTCTCCTGCACCGAAGACGAATTCAATACCATATGGAAAACCTATTTCGATCTTGACCGCGATTACCAAAAGATCGTCAAATCCATCGACAAGAATGACGGCTATCTTCTCAAAGCATCCGAATTCGGCAAAGGAATAAGGATTCTCAAACAGGATATCTTCGAGACTACCATCAGTTACATCATTTCCCAGAGACGTTCCATCCCGTCGATCACGACATCCGTAGAGCGCATATCAAAGCTCTGCGGCAAGAAGATCAAGGCTCCCAGGCTTGAAGATCCTTTCGTAACACCTCTCGAAAATGAATACTACACCTTCCCCACTCCCCTGGAACTCGCTAAACTGCCTTTCAGCGAACTTGAGAACACAGGCGTAGGCTACAGGGCACCCTATATCGCGAGAGCGGCAGAAGAATTCAGAACAGGCAAGCTCTCCCCTGAAGCATTGGCAGTATTATCAGACGATGACCTCTATAAGGCCCTGACAGCCATGTACGGCGTTGGCACCAAGGTAGCCAACTGCATAATGCTCTTTGCTTTCGCAAGAACGGGACGCTTCCCTGTGGACGTCTGGATACAGAGGATCGAAGACAAGTACTATAACGGCCACTTCGACTGCACGCCTTACCCTGATACTGCAGGCATAATGCAGCAGTTCATGTTCTATTACGAGCGCAGAAAAGATAACTTGACCGGATAATCACATAATTTTATATTTGCCACTTGACACAAAATATATCAAACCTTATAATTACAAAGCTTGCTAACAAAGCGGTATATATGCGGCCGTGGCGGAACTGGCAGACGCGCACGTTTGAGGGGCGTGTGAGTAACTTCATACGAGTTCAAGTCTCGTCGGCCGCACCACACAAAAGGTTGTCTCAAATGAGGCAACCTTTATTATTTTCACAATCGGTTATTGTCCTCAAAAACAAAGCAGCTCCACGATTATGTGAAGCTGCTTTTTAGTTGATTAAGTTAATCCGGCCTATCAGAATTCGTTTCTCTTCTTGCGGTATACACCAAGACCTGCCAAAGCTGCTGAGCACAGACCAACGAGCGCAATTCCTACTAGTGCAATAAAGCTGGACTTCTCACCTGTTGCAGGGATCGGGTTAGGTGTACGGTTAGCAGAAATAACCTCTGTATCGTAGTAAGGATCTGCCTGGTCGATCATGACAACAGGAGAACCATAAGCAGAGATCTTTCCTTCACCGTCAGTGATTGTACCGTCGTTGTTGAGTACGAATACGATCTTCTCAGCAGTCAGGTATGCCTCAGGAGTTACTGTTTCCTCAAGTTCATATCGGCCGGAGAACAATCCCTGGATAATTGAAGGATAACCCTCGATCGTAGTGAATGTGATAGCCGTATTATTCTCAGAAAGCGTGAACTGAACAGGAACACCATTCTGTGTTACGACAACCTTTGAAAGATCGTAGCCGTCCAAGCTCTTGAACTTGAGCTGAGCCTGAGCAATCTCGTTACCTGCTATGTCTTCCTTAGAGATGGTTACGTCAAATCCGGGATGTGTGTAGTAGTTCTCAAGATCGAAATATCCATCCTCAGAAGTGTTCCACAATGTTGTGTGATCCGTAGTAACTGAAGTCGTCTTCTCGAATGTGTAAGGAACCTTACCGCCATTGATGTAGATAACTTCATTGTGCTCAGTTACATAGTAAGTATCAAAAGGAACATCATTGATAGTCTTGCTCCATACCAGTGTTCCGTCTGTGTGATCCATATCCTTCAGCGTAATACGGACTTCATCAGAAGAGATATTACCATCAAGATCAAGATACTCACCTGCTTCATTCGTGATTACAAAGTACAGACCGCATCCTGCTGCCTCAGCCTCAGTTACATCACCACCAAATGTCTTTGTGAATTCAATGTAACCTACCGTAGGCAATGTTGATGAGTAAGTATTTGTAAAGCCTGCAGAAACAGAAGTGTTGCCTGTTGAGTCAGTAGGGATCGTTATCTGACCCTGGGTAGAGCTTGAAGCTGTTACAGAATAGTTGGAAGTTGAACCGTCAACGCTCTCGTTAATATCATAAGATTCACCCTGCGTCAGTCCGCTGATTGTATATGTAAATACATTGCCGTTTACTGTCCAGCCAGTACCTGGGTTATCCGGATCAAGTACGACTGTGTCAACTCCGTTTGCTGCAGGAGAGATCGTGAATGTGATGTCTCCAATATCACTCATAGATGCACCGGAAGGCAGTTCAATTGTCTTTGTAATAACAAGTGATCCTGTATATACCGTTACTGTAGAGTATGTGTTTGTGAATGCAACACTACCGGGAGTACCGACCGGAATTACAATGCTGCTTTCACCGTTAGCAACATCAGAAGTAGCAGTATATGTTGTAGATGTCGTATCACATGTCTCCTTTACAGTATACTTCTTGCCCTCTGTTACAGGGGATACAGTATAAGTAAACTCATTTCCATTAACATTCCAGTCAGTTCCGGGATTGCTTGGATTAAGAGTAACAGAAGCTATAGGATTTCCACCAGAGTCTATAACATCAAATATAATTGTTCCGATATCACCATAAGATGCACCAGGAGGAAGAATGATAGTCTTCTTGATTTCAAGAGAACTATTAGTGTTCTGCGTCTTCTGCTCGAAGTTGTTCGTGATCTCTGCCTTTTTCTCTTTGTTAGCTTCGATCGTTACGGTTGCTTCCGTTGTACTTGCATTCGTGCCTGTTGTAATAAGTGTGTACTTTGAGCTTGCTGTCTCATTGTATGTCTCTGTTACTGTGCACTTTGTGCCTTCTGCCAGATTTCCTACTGTGTATGTGAATGTCTTTCCGTCTCCGGAATCCTTCCATAAACCTGCCGTTACATTTGCTGTTGTAAGGTCAGGTATCGTTACAGTATTTCCATCTGCATCTGTCAACGCATTGTTTGCTCCGTCAACTACCGTGAAGCTGATCGTCTCAAGTTCATTCAATGGTGCTCCGCTTATTGTCTTGCTGACTACAAGCGATCCTGTCTGTACAGGTGTTGTCTTCTGCTCGAAGTTGTTCGTGATCTCTGCCTTTTTCTCTTTGTTGGCTTCGATCGTTACGGTTGCTTCCGTTGTACTTGCATTCGTGCCTGTTGTAATAAGTGTGTACTTTGAGCTTGCTGTCTCATTGTATGTCTCTGTTACTGTGCACTTTGTGCCTTCTGCCAGATTTCCTACTGTGTATGTGAATGTCTTTCCGTCTCCGGAATCCTTCCATAAACCTGCCGTTACATTTGCTGTTGTAAGGTCAGGTATCGTTACAGTATTTCCATCTGCATCTGTCAACGCATTGTTTGCTCCGTCAACTACCGTGAAGCTGATCGTCTCAAGTTCATTCAATGGTGCTCCGCTTATTGTCTTGCTGACTACAAGCGATCCTGTCTGTACAGGTGTTGTCTTCTGCTCGAAGTTGTTCGTGATCT